>ERZ791624.547-NODE-547-length-25205-cov-1.883181_pt1 | contig 25205 bp, 24 predicted proteins | sample MGYA00510058_ERZ791624 | MGnify/ENA primary metagenome ERZ791624 (study PRJEB30046, sample SAMN00715158) | human gut metagenome | study: EMG produced TPA metagenomics assembly of the A metagenome-wide association study of gut microbiota in type 2...
CCGCATCTGCTGATCGCCGGTGCAACCGGCTCGGGTAAATCCGTCTGCATCAATACGATTATCATGAGTATTTTATATAAGGCGAGACCGGATGAAGTAAAGCTGATCATGATTGATCCGAAAGTAGTAGAGTTAAGTGTCTACAACGGAATTCCGCACCTGATGATTCCGGTTGTAACCGATCCGAAAAAAGCATCCGGTGCTTTGCACTGGGCAGTTGCGGAAATGACGGAACGATATGAAAAATTTGCGGAGGCAAATGTGCGTGAAATCAATGGATACAACGCAAAGGTAGATTCCATTGAAGTACCGGAAGGGCAGGAGCGCCCGCAAAAGATGCCACAGATTGTGATCATTGTGGACGAGCTTGCAGATCTTATGATGGTAGCTTCCAATGACGTGGAAGAGGCCATCTGCCGACTGGCACAGCTGGCACGAGCGGCGGGGATTCATCTGGTGATTGCAACCCAGCGTCCATCGGTGAATGTCATCACCGGTCTGATCAAAGCAAATATGCCGAGCCGGATTGCATTTTCGGTGACTTCGGGTACGGATTCCCGGACGATTCTGGATATGAATGGTGCAGAAAAGCTTCTTGGAAAAGGAGATATGCTGTTCCACCCGCAGGGGGCACCGAAACCGATTCGTGTACAGGGAGCATTTGTTTCCGATAAAGAAGTTTCCGATGTTGTGGAATTTATCAAAGAACAAAATGAAACTGCATCGTATAACGAAGAAATTGTACAGAAAGTGGACAGTATGCAGGCATCATCCGGCGGTACCACCGTGTCTATCTCCGATGCGGATGCGCAGGATGACGGCAGGGATGCATATTTTGATGAAGCAGCACAGATTATCGTAGATAAGGAAAAAGCATCCATAGGTATGCTGCAGAGATATTTAAAAGTGGGATTCAACCGTGCTGCCCGTATTATGGACCAGTTGGAAGAAGCTGGTATCGTTGGACCGGAGGAAGGAACGAAACCGCGGAAAGTTCTGATGACTTCCGAAGAATTACAGGCAGTAAAAGAGGATTTATAAAAAACATTTCAGGAGGAGAAAATTATGAAGACAGATATTCAAATTGCACAGGAAGCAACATTGCAGCCAATCAAAGAGGTAGCCGCAACAATTGGAATTGAAGAAGAAGATCTGGAATTGTACGGAAAGTACAAAGCGAAGATTTCCGATGAACTGATTGCACGAAGCCACAACAATCCGGACGGAAAACTGATTCTGGTGACCGCCATCAATCCAACACCAGCAGGAGAAGGAAAAACGACAGTCACCGTGGGATTGGGTCAGGCATTTGCAAAACTTGGGAAAAAAGCAATGATTGCGTTGCGTGAGCCTTCCCTTGGACCATGTTTCGGAATTAAAGGCGGTGCCGCAGGTGGTGGATATTCCCAGGTTGTTCCGATGGAGGATTTAAATCTTCATTTTACAGGGGATTTTCATGCAATTACTTCTGCAAATAATCTGCTGGCAGCTCTTTTGGACAACCATATCCAGCAGGGAAATACGCTTGGGATTGATCCAAGACAGGTGGTATGGAAACGCTGTCTGGATATGAATGACCGTGTCCTTCGTAATGTGGTTGTGGGACTTGGAAATAAAATGGACGGAATGGTGCGTGAGGATCATTTCGTAATCACGGTAGCATCCGAAATTATGGCGATTTTATGCCTTGCCGAAGATATGAAAGATTTAAAGAGACGTCTGGGACGGATTATCGTGGCATATACGTTTGACGGCAAGCCGGTAACTGCAGAAGATCTGCAAGCAGTCGGATCTATGGCAGCTCTGTTAAAAGATGCGTTAAAGCCGAATCTGATCCAGACACTGGAGCATACACCGGCGCTCGTTCACGGAGGACCATTTGCCAATATCGCACATGGATGTAACAGCGTGCGTGCTACCACAACTGCTTTAAAACTTGCCGATTATGTAATTACCGAGGCAGGATTCGGTGCGGATTTAGGTGCGGAAAAATTCTTTGATATCAAGTGCCGGAAGGCAGGGCTTCATCCGGATGCAGTGGTACTCGTTGCGACGATCCGTGCATTAAAATACAATGGCGGAGTTTTGAAGGATGAATTATCCAATGAAAACCTTGAGGCATTAAAGAAAGGAATTGTCAATCTGGAGAAACATATTGAAAACCTTCAGAATTCGGTGTGCCGGTCGTTGTCACATTGAATGCATTTGTTTCGGATACAGAGGCAGAAACCGCTTATGTAGAACAGTTCTGCAAAGAGCATGACTGTGAATTTGCTCTGGCAAAAGTATGGGAAAAAGGCGGAGAGGGCGGAATTGCTCTGGCAAACAAAATTCTCGAGACACTTGAAAAGAAAGAAAGCCATTTCCATACACTCTACAGTGATGATCTTGGACTGAAAGAAAAGATCGAGACGGTTGCAAAAGAAATTTACGGTGCCGATGGAGTTACCTATTCTCCGGCAGCGGAGCGGGAACTGAAACGAATTACGGATCTGGGTATGGCAAACTTCCCGGTATGTATGGCAAAGACACAGTATTCCCTGTCGGATGATGCGAAGAAACTCGGAAGACCGACCGGGTTTAAGATCAATGTCCGGGAAGTATATGTTTCTGCCGGTGCCGGCTTTGTCGTTGCTGTCAACGGTTCGATCATGACGCTTCCGGGTCTGCCAAAGAAACCGGCAGCTTACGGAATTGATGTCAATGATGACGGTGTAATCACAGGATTGTTCTAAGGAGATAAGGGCATGGCAAAGATCATAGATGGAAAGAAGATTTCAGCGGAAATCAAAGAAGAATTAAAGACAGAAGTTGCAGCATATGCGGCACAGGGGAAAACATGTGCACTTGCGGTCATTCAGGTGGGCGCAGATCCGGCATCCAGCGTATATGTCAGAAATAAAAAGAAAGCCTGTGCATATATTGGAATAGAGTCGCTTCGTATGAACTTCCGGAAGAAACCACGGAAGAGGAACTGCTTGCATTGATTCAGAAACTAAATGACAATCCAGATGTTCATGGAATTCTGTGCCAGCTTCCACTCCCGAAACATATCTGCGAAGATCATGTGATCCAGGCAATTGATCCGCAAAAAGATGTCGATGGTTTTCACCCGCAGAATGTCGGTGCACTTGTGGTTGGGAAAAAAGGATTTGTCTCCTGCACGCCCGCCGGTATTATCCAGCTGTTAAAACGCAGCAATATTGAAATTGCCGGAAAGCACTGTGTGGTAATCGGAAGAAGCAACATTGTCGGAAAACCGATGGCGCTTCTGATGCTTCGGGAAAATGCAACGGTTACGATCTGTCATTCACGGCCGAAAATCTCAAAGAAATCTGCAAAGAGGCGGATATTCTGATTGTGGCCATTGGAAAACCACGTTATATCGGTGCCGATTATATCAAAGAAGGAGCGGTTGTCATCGATGTCGGAATTCACAGAAATGAAGAAAATAAGCTGTGCGGGGATGTCCGTTTCGAAGAGGCAGAGCAGATCGCTTCTTATATTACACCGGTTCCGGGTGGTGTTGGACCGATGACAATTGCGATGCTCATGCATAACTGTGTAGATGCCATGAAACTTTATTCATAAAACAGATAGGGGATAGATGATGAAGTGTATTTATTGCGGTGAGGAATTAAAAGAGGGGAGTCTGTACTGTCCAAAATGCGGGAAAGCCGTACAGATTGTGCCGGACTACAATATTTACGATGATGATTATCTGAATCAGGTTCTTACGGAAGAATCCCAAAAGATTTCAGGTTCCAGACCGGACAGAAATAAAAAACCGGCACCTGCAGAGACAAAACATCCGGGGAAAAAACACCTCGACCCACGCCAGAAAAAAATTATCTTCCTGGTTCTCGGAATCGTATGCGTGCTTATTTTTGCCCTGTTAATTCTTGGAGCAGCAATACGTTCCAATCATGCCAATTCCTTCGATTACCAGGTGGGACTGGCAGAGAAAGCACAAAAAGCCGGAGATACCAAAAATGCAATTGCCTGCTATGAAAATGCATTGGCATTGGATAAAAACAGTATTGAAGTCCGGCTGGCTCTGGCAAAACTGTATACCGAAGAAAACGATTATGATTCGGCACTTGTTTTATATCAGGAAGTGATCCGTGCGGACAGGAAAAATCGTCAGGCATGCAAAGGACTGATTGCCATTTATGAGAAGCAGAACAATACCGATGCCATACTTTCTCTCTCCGAGGCTGTGGATGACAGTCTGAAAGATCTTTTCGCCGATTATCAGGTAGAGGGACCACAGTTCAGTTTAAAGAGCGGAAGTTTTGAAAATGCCCAGATACTACAGATGCTTTCCACAAAAGGCTATGAAATTTATTATACGGTAGACGGGTCAGATCCAAAAGAACGCGGATTGCGATACACAGAACCTGTGAAACTGGATGAAAATAATAAAACCTATACCGTAAAAGCGGTATGTAAAAACGAAAAGGGAGTTTACAGTGAGGTAACAGAAGCAAACTATAAAATTTCCATCCCGGCACCGGATGAACCGATTGTTTCTCCGGACGGTGGAGATTTCGGCGTGGAAACTTCCGTAACGATTACCGTTCCGGACGGCTGCAGTGCTTACTATACCTGGGACGGAAGTACGCCGACTGCTGCCAGTCATCTTTATACGCAGCCGATCAAAGTTCCGGAAGGAAACAATATTCTTTCGGTTGTGATCATTGATCATACGACGAAATTAAGTTCGGATGTATATAGAGGAAATTTTATTTATTATTCACAGGACTATACAGCAGAAGATGATATAGATGATCCTGCAGACAATGCAGAAGAATAAAATAATATAGAAATTGTTAAAAATCAAACAGGGAGTGTGATTGCCGATGCTTTATAACTGCATGGACATATCAACACTCCCTGTTGTGGAAGAGGTGGTTTAATCTTTCAGAAATTCAATCTCATCTTTTGCCATATGGCTGATTCTTGCAAGGGGATACACATCAAATCCCTGAGAAACCAGTTTTTCATGTCCCGGCTGAAATGCTTTTTCGATCAGGACACCTACACCTGCAATGGTAGCGTGCGCTTTGCGGATCAGACGGATGGCTCCGGTAGCTGCTTCTCCGTTTGCCAGAAAATCATCAATGATCAGGACATGATCTTTTTCTGAGACAAACTTAGAAGAAAGCGTCAGTTCATAACTTGTTCCTTTGGTAAAGGAAGTGACCTCTGTCTGGAACAGATTGTCGTTTAAAATCTTAGAAGGCTGTTTCTTTAAGATAATCATAGGAAGACCCATGCACATAGCTGTCATAAGAGCCGGAGCAATGCCGGAACTTTCAATGGTTGCAACCTTCGTGATGCCCTGATCTTTGAAGTGTTCCGCAAAAGCTTCCCCGATGTGCTGCATCAGTACCGGATCTACCTGATGATTGATAAAACTGTCTACTTTTAAGATATCTTCATTGACAGCAATTCCATCTTTTTTAATTCTTTCCTGTAATTCTTTCAATTTCGTTACCTCTCTTGTATTTGTTGATTACAGTATATCATTTTTCACTACAAATTTACAGAGAAATATAGTAAAATAACAACATGAAAATAACAATTATCTGCGTAGGCAAAATAAAGGAAAAATTTTATACGGAAGCCGTCAGGGAATATTCCAAACGGCTCAGCCGCTACTGTACGTTATCCATTACGGAGGTGGCGGATGAAAAGACAAAAGAACAGGCAAGCGAAACCGAAATTGCCATGGTCAAAGACCGGGAAGGGGAGCGTATTTTAAAATCCATCCGCCCGGACGGCTATGTGATTGCGCTGGCGATCGATGGAAAACAGCCAGATTCGATAGAGCTTTCCCGTGAAATTGAAAAACTCGGGCTTGGCGGAGTCAGCCATATTTATTTTGTAATCGGAGGATCTCTTGGATTATCCGACAAGGTTCTTAAGCGGGCAGATGCACGACTCAGCTTTTCGAAGATGACATTCCCCCATCAGCTGATGCGTGTGATTCTGCTGGAACAGATTTATCGTTCTTACCGTATCATGCATCACGAACCATATCATAAATAAAGAAGAAAGGATCATTTGGTATGCAAAAAGCAATACGTCTGGTTACCCGGTTTTTAGCCAAATGCCAGAAAGACAAAATAAATGCTTATTCCGCACAGATCGCTTTTTTTATTATTTTATCCATCATTCCGTTTCTTATGGTGTTTTCTTCCATGCTTCAATATACCAGTATCACGGAGGATATGGTATTTGAAATCATAGAAAGAGTCATGCCGCAGTATGTTGCTCCGTTTTTGGTTACCCTTGTAAAAGAAATCTATACAAGATCCATGGGAATCATTTCGGTCACGGCAATTATTGCCATATGGTCTGCCGCAAAAGGCATTCAGTATATGGCAGATGGTCTGAATGCGGTTCACGAATTAAAAGAGACAAGAAACTGGTTTGTACTCCGGTTCTGGGCGGTTATTTATACCATTGTTTTTCTGGTTGCGATTGTATTTACGCTTGTTGTGCTGGTTTTTGGAAACAGTCTGCGGCATTTAGCGGCAGATTATCTTCCGTTTATTGCACATCTCGTAAAAATAATAATCAAATTCCGGGGGCTTATCATGTTACTTCTTCTGATCCTGTTTTTTGACGTGATTTTTACCGCACTTCCGAATACAAAGCTTACCTTTAAAAGTCAGCTTCCTGGAGCCACGGCATGTGCAGCTGCATGGTATGTTTTTTCCTTCGGGCTTTCCATCTATGTTGATTATTTTAATGGATTTTCCATGTATGGAAGCCTGACAACCATTGCCCTGATCATGCTCTGGCTGTATTTTTGTATGTATATTATGATGATGACCGTAGAATTTAATGTATTTTTGGAAGCGTACCGAAACGGATCCCTGAATTTAGAGACATAGGACGGGTTCGCTTTTCATATAGTGAAGTATGAAAAGCCATTCGAATCAAACCAGACACAAAATAAAACAGGAGCATCTCGTAGAACAAATGGAACTGCCAAAAGACATTTTCCTGGGGATGCCGCTTCTTTCCATGGAAGGAAACCGTACACTTTGTATCGTTAACCACCGTGGAATTATAAAATACTGTCCGGAGGTGATCGGAATTGCAACACAATCCTATCATATCCGGATCGTCGGAAGGAGTCTGTCCATCCGGAAATATTCGGCGGATCTTATCGAAATTTCCGGATATATGCAGGAGATCACATTTCTGCCATGATAGAAAGGTTTCTTCGATTCGTCAATGGCAGTCTTTTGGTTTGTGCATGCGGAAGCAACATTTCCCGTTTTTTAAATTTATGTGCACGTCACGAAATTATGTTCTGGAAGATACAGCCGGATTCTCCGACGCAGGTTTCTTTTTATATCCGGTTGCAGGATCTGTATGAACTGCGTCCATATCTGCGGAAAACAAAAACGAGAATCCACATCAGAAAAAGGATCGGCTTTCCGTTTTTCTGGCAGAAATACCGCGCAAGAAAACTTGGAATTTTTGTCCTTTTGTGTGTCATGGCAGGAGTCTGGGTGCTCAGTACGAGAATCTGGAGAATTGAAATCAAAGGGAATTCCTCTCTGGGAGAAGACGCCATTCTGGAATATTTAAGTGCACACAACGTTACCTATGGCATGCCGGCAAAGGAAATCGACAATGATGCACTGGAGCTGTCCCTGCGTCAGGACTTGGAACCGGTGATCTGGGCAAGTGTATACGAAACGGGAACCCGGCTGGTTGTACAGATACAGGAGAAAATTTCTTCTCACGAGGAAACGAAAGAAGCAGAGGGCACCTGTATGGATCTGGCGGCATCTGCGGATGCTACGATTGCATCGGTCATTACAAGGAGCGGGCTTGCCAAAGTGAAAAAGGGTGATAAAGTGAAAAAAGGCGATGTGCTGGTCTGTGGACGGCAGGAAATTCTGGATGATAACGGGGAAGTGCGGGAATACTATTATAAAAGCGCCGATGCCGATGTATATGGATATACGATGCATCCCTATGAGGACTGGATTTCTTCCAAAATGACAGAAAAAAAAGAAACCGGTAATAAACACAAACGATATTTTCTACAGGTTCTGAATTGGCGTCTGTAACTCCAGCTTTGCATGCGGAGTATGCATCGGAGCGTTCTGTAACGGATACCCGGCAGTTTTGCCTGCAGGACAGTTTTTATCTTCCGGTTTATTTTGGAGAAATCACAACGTCTGAGCTGCAGGAAAAGACCGTTATGCTGACAAAAGAACAGGTAAAACAGCTTGCCTTGACACATTTTTCACAATTTCTTTCGGAATTGGAAGAAAATGGGGTGCGAATTGTCGACAAAAATGTTATGATTGAACAGATAGATAAAAACTATCATATCTATGGTCAGGTAAAGGGGTGTGAAAAAATCACAACTTTAGTACCAACCGAAATGAAACGAGAGGAACCTGTAAATGAGTCTGAATGAAGTATCGCTCCGGATACCAACGGAACATATGGCAAATGTCTTCGGACAGTTTGATGCCAATATCAAAAAAATAGAACGGACACTGGGTGTAACGGTTGTTGTGCGCGATGATCAGTTGAAAATTATCGGTACTCCATCTGCCGCAAGCGGCGCACAGGAAGTGTTTGAACAGTTGTATGAGCTTGCAAAACGGGGAAATGTTATCAGCGAACAGAATGTAAACTACGCACTTGCTCTTTTGCAGGAACACAAAGGGTCTGAGATGGTAGAGATTGATAAAGATGTGATCTGTCATACCATACAGGGAAAGCCGGTAAAGCCTAAAACACTCGGGCAGAAGGATTATGTAGATAATATCCGTAAAAAAATGATTGTTTTCGGGATGGGCCCTGCTGGAACCGGAAAAACATATCTGGCCATGGCCATGGCGATCACTGCGTTTAAGAATGAAGAAGTGGGACGCATCATTCTGACACGTCCGGCAATTGAAGCGGGAGAAAAACTCGGATTTCTTCCGGGAGATCTGCAGAGCAAAGTAGATCCGTATCTGCGCCCTTTATACGATGCCCTGTATCAGATTATGGGTGCGGAGTCATTTCAGAAAAATATGGAAAAAGGTCTGATTGAGGTTGCACCGCTGGCTTATATGCGTGGACGGACACTCGACAACGCATTTATTATTCTGGATGAGGCACAGAACACCACACCGGCACAGATGAAAATGTTTCTGACACGTATCGGCTTCGGCTCGAAAGCTGTGATTACCGGAGATGCCACGCAAAAAGATCTGGCCCCGGGAAGTAAATCCGGGCTGGATGTAGCACTTCGGGTTTTGAAAAATGTGGAAGAAATCGGAATCTGTAAATTAACAAGCAAAGATGTCGTCCGACATCCGCTGGTACAAAAGATTGTACAGGCTTATGATGATTATGAGTCCAGACAGAGCAGCCGGAGTGCGCGTAAGTCTGCCAGACAGGAGAAAAAATGAAACCCAAAGAGACAATAAACCTCTATCGCGTCATATCGCTTCTGGTGATCGCGCTTGTCACTTTTGGAGTGATGGGTGGATTAGGTGCCAAAAGCCACCTGTATCCGGATGAATGGCTCAGTATGTTTTTCCTGACCCTGATTTTTCTTCTGGTCTGCATGTTTGAACTGGAATATGAACGAAAGCAGAAAGGAATATCGGCAAACACACAGACAACCTTTATCCGTCTTTCCGTTACATATACGGTCAGTGGGGGATTGATCTATGCGATCAGTTATCTTCCGGAATTTTATCGTCCGGTGATGATCCCGGTGATTCTGCTCACCGCAGTGTCAAATTCCATGGTGGCGGTGTCTTTTGGATTGTTTTTCGATCTGGTGCTGGCACTGACTGTCGGGGGAAGTTTTTATGCCCTTGCTGCTTATATGATGCTTACAATGCTTGCTGCTGTACTGGCACAGGCATTAAAAGAAAAAAAATACCGTATGGGTGTATCCCTTCTGACTTTCTTTTTCAGTCTGATGATTCCGGAACTGTTTTCCTATTTATCAACGAAAGAAATGCAGAAATATTCGCTGCTTTATGCTTTTGGAACAGCATTCCTGACTTTTCTGACCGCAGCTTTTCTGTTTCACCGGCTGCTTCATGAAGCGGATCAGGAAATTGAAAACCATCTGCTGGATATCGTGTCCGAGGATTATTCGGAAGTAAAAGCCCTCAAGGATTTTTCCATGGTGGAATACCGCCACGCAGTGAAAGTTTCAGACATTGCCTGCCGCTGTGCAAAAGAAGTGGGATACCGGGCGAACTTATGTCTTGCCGGAGGTTTTTATTACCGTATGGGGCGCTGGATCGGGGAGCCATATATCAAAAATGCGGTCAATAAGGCAGAATCCTTATGTTTTCCGGCGGAGCTGATCTCCATTCTGGCAGAATACTATGGAGAAGAGCAGCTTCCATCTTCACCGGAATCCGCTCTGGTGCACATGGTGGATGCGGTTGTGATCCGTCTGGAAGCGATGGAACAAAATGTGGGACAAAGTGTCTGGAACCGTGATATTGTAATTTATCAGACCGTGAATGATTTTTCCTCAAGTGAAATTTATGACCATTCCGGAATGAGTATGAACCAGTTTTTAAAGATTCGTGAATTTCTTGCAAAGGAGGAATTACTTCGTTGAGTTTTTATTTAGAAGAAACATGTAACATACCGTTTGATTTTGCATATGCTAAGCTTGCAGAGGATGTGATTGCCTTTTGTCTGTCCCATGAGAATTTTCCTTATGAAGCAGAAGTCAATCTGACACTTACAGACAATGAAGAAATCCATCGGATCAATCTGGAATACCGCCAGATCGACCGTCCGACGGATGTTCTTTCTTTCCCGATGCTTTCTTATGAGAAAGCCGGAGATTTTTCTTTCCTGGAAGAGGAGAGTGAAGATGATTTTAATCCGGATACGGGAGAAGTCATGCTTGGCGATATTATTATATCGGTCGATAAAGTGTTAGAACAGGCACAAAGTTACGGACACAGTCCGAAGCGTGAATTTGCATTTCTGATTGTGCACAGTATGCTTCATCTGTTTGGCTATGACCACATTGATCCAAAAGATGCGGCCATCATGGAACCAAAACAAAAACAGATACTCGAAGAGATGCATATCGTAAGAGATTAAAGAATGGATGTGTTTTATGAAAAAGAGATGGAAAATGATAGGCGTTGTCTGTGCGATTGCCATTTTATCCGCCGGATGCAAAAGTAAAGAATCGGAAGCTCCCACACCTTCATCCACACAGGATGTACCTGCAGAAACTGCCGAAACAGAATATCAGCCGGAACCGGTGGAAACCCACGAAGGAGAAGTCCGAAGTTTCTATACTGGAGAGTGGATGGATGAAAAAAAAGCAAAGAATCGTCCGGTTGCCGTCATGACAGAAAACACGCACGTAACCCTTCCGCAGTATGGAATCGGAAATGCGGATATTATCTATGAATGTCCGGTGGAAGGCGGCATTACCCGGCTAATGACAATTTATCAGGATTATGCTTCCCTCAAAAAAGTGGGAAATGTGCGAAGCTGTCGTCTGTATTACGTATACTTTGCCAAAGAATTTGAGGCGGTTTATTTTCATGCAGGCGAAAGTAAATATGCACTTGATGTTTTAAATAGTTCATTCATTGACAATGTGGATGGAATTACGGGAAAAGGCGGAGCCTTTTATTACCGGGACAATAGCCGCAGGGCACCGCACAATCTGTATACAACCGGAGAAAATTTAGCCTCTGCCATGAAGACATACGGGTATGATACAAAGCTTCCGGAGAATTATACATCGCATTACCGTTTTGCAGCGGAAGATTCCCCGAATCTGCTGGAGCAGGGAGAGACTGCAAAAAAAGTATCCTTATACTATGTTGACGCAAAGCCCTGGTTTGTATACAATGAAACGGATGGTCTGTATTACCGCTATGAATTTGGTGATAAACAGATTGACGGTTCTACCGGAGAACAGCTTGCTGTGAAAAATATCATTTTACAGAATTGTTACAGTAGCCTGAAAGATTCCAAAAACGGAACGTTAGATATCGATTATCTTTCCGGTGGATCAGGAATGTACATCACAAACGGAAAAGCTGTCCCGATTACATGGAAAAGAGCATCCGCAAATGATATTACACATTATTATACACAGGATGGTCAGGAAATTACTTTAAATCCCGGAAAGACATGGGTAGAGATCGTCGAAAACAGCCGTGCATCCCAAAATAAAATCAGCGCGGAATAAAAGAAACAAAAGCATTGAGGTTAGAAGATGGGTAAATCAAAGAATAACGGAACAAATTTTCTGGTTCAGGGATCAATTCTTGCGGTCGCGTCAATTATAAGCAGAATCATCGGACTGGTGTATCGTATTCCATTGAACAATATTCTGGGCGATGTAGGAATTAGTTATTATGCCTGTGCATTTGACGTGTACAACGTGATTTTGATTATTTCATCCTACAGTCTGCCACAGGCAGTGTCAAAGACGGTTTCCGCGAAAGCGGCCAAAGGACAGTACCGGTCGGTATATCAGGTATTAAAAGGTGCACTTCTTTTTGCCCTGGTATCGGGAATTGTGGCATCGCTTGTTGTATTTTTCGGAGCAGAATTTTTTACCGGAACACTCTTAAAAACACCATACAGTGTGTTTGCACTTAAAATCTTAGGACCGGCACTGGTTGTTGTTGCGGTTCTTGGCGTTTTGCGTGGATTTTTCCAGGGACTTGGCACGATGATGCCAAGTGCCATTTCACAGATCATTGAACAGATTGTTAATGCCATCATCAGTGTATGGGCAGCTTATGTTCTGTATCGCTACGGAACAAAGATCGGGGCGGTTCTCGGGGATGCCGATCATTACGGACCTGCATATGGTGCAGCCGGAGGCACATTGGGAACGAACCTTGGATCTGTCGCTGCGCTGATTTTTGTACTTTTCGTATTTTTTGCTTATATGCATGTCTTTAAGCGAAGAATGAAACGGGAAAAAGGCGTTAAGGTAGAGCCATTTGCCTATACCATGAAGATCCTCATTATCACAATTGTTCCGGTTCTTTTAAGTACAACTGTTTACAATATCAGCAGTATCATTGACCAGAGTATTTTCAAAAATGTTGCGTTATTGCAGGGATACTCTGAAAACAAGATCGATGTATGGTGGGGCGTTTTTTCCGGAAAATATAAACTGCTGATCAATGTTCCGATTTCCATTGCCTCCGCGATGGCTGCCTCTTGCGTGCCGACACTGACGATGTCCTTTGCACAGAAAGATATGAAAAAAGTCAGGGAACAGATCAATTCTGCCATGCGTTTTATCATGGTGATTTCTTTCCCTTGTGCCATAGGACTTGCTGTATTGGGAGAGCCGATCTGTCGTCTGCTTTTCCCGGGAACGGCACAAACGGCACCTATGGCAGGTACCATGATGTGGGTTGGGGCAATGGCGGTTGTGTTTTATGCAATGTCTACGCTTTCAAACGGACTGCTGCAGGGCATTGACCGGTTAAAGATTCCGGTTATCAATGCAGCGGTTTCGCTTGTCGCTCATGTGATCGTACTGATTATACTGATGCTGTTTTTCCGCATGAATATCTATGCGGTCATTATCGCGAATATGTTCTTTGCGTTTTTAATGTGTATTATGAATGCGCTGGCAATACGAAAATACAGCGGCTATCATCAGGAAATTCACAAAACATTTATTGTGCCGGGAATTTCCTCGGTTATTATGGGAATTATTACCTATATCGTCTATCATGGCAGCTATGCGGTCTTAAAAATCAATGCGGTATCTGCCATGCTTGCAATTCTTGCAGCGGTTATCGTATATGCAGTTGTCTTACTGTTACTGCACGGACTGACCGAAGAGAGATTAAAAAATTCCCGAAAGGAACTCTGATTGTCCGGGTTGCAAAAAAATTACATTTATTAAAGTAAATGGTATAAAACGGAAATAAAATGCAGATGCTACTGTTAGAAGGTGATGATATGAATCAAAAAACAGGCATCTGCATTCTTCTTTGTCTGGTTCTGCTGCTGGTCTTTGGCATCTGGTATCAGAAAAGAGGTGTAGAAAATAAAAAAAATACCCAAGAACAATATGCATCCGAAACAGAGCACACCGTTTTGACCGGAACTCCTTACAAAGAAACGGAAAATGCCTATATTATCCGTACACAGGACAGCCGGCTGGTTGTTTTTTTACCGGATGGAAAAACCGTATATATGGAAACCGGGATTCGAAGTGAGAATTTAAGTCAAAAACTGCAGAAACAGGCGGAAAATGGCATTGGATTTGCAGATGAAGAGAGCCTTTTTGACTTTTTGGAAAGCTATTCGAGTTGAATATTTTATACCCATATGATAAAATATTTAACTGGTTTAACAGATAAAATGACAGGTGGACTATGGATAAGAAAAAATCAAAACAACAGGATGTGCTCGTGATTGGCGCCGGAGCTTCCGGCATGATGACCGCAATTACGGCCGCAAGACGTGGATTGTCCGTTACCGTCTTAGAACATATGGATAAGCCGGGGAAAAAAATTCTGGCAACCGGAAACGGAAAATGTAATTTTACAAATCTTAAGATGTCTCCCCGGTGTTATTACGGAGACCACGGACTGGTACAGGAAATTTTAAAGCAGTTTACAGTGGAAGATACCCTTGCGTTTTTCCGGGAGATTGGCATCTGGCCAAAAGAAAAGAACGGATATGTATACCAAACTCCGGACAGGCTTCTTCCGTTGCGGATGCGCTGTCCGCGGAAATGAAACGAAGCGGAGTTTCCCTGGTCACTTCCTGTGACATCCGGCAGCTTTGTGAGACAAAATACGGATTTGAGGTACGGACATCCATGGGAACGTATTGTTCCCACAATCTTGTTTTTGCAACAGGTCTTCGTGCTGCACCGAAATCCGGAAGCGATGGATCCATGATTTCGCTGATAAAATCGTTTGGGCACCGGTTTGAGCCGATTTTGCCGGCACTGTGTGGATTTGAGGCAGAAGGAATGGAATTTTCCAAAGTATCCGGAGTCCGCACGGACGCACTCCTGTCTTTGTACATAGATGGGCAGAAATGCGAACAGGAACGGGGAGAACTGCAGCTTGCAGATTACGGAATTTCCGGTATTCCGGTATTTCAGGTCAGCAGTCCGGCCTCGAAAGCACTGTATCAGAAAAAACAGGCAGAACTTACCATCAATTTTCTGCCGGATTTTTCCGAAGATATGATTGCGCAGGAACTGCAGCGCAGATTTTCACGGGATGCCGGGATACAGGATGCCGCAGAATCACTTCGTGGACTTTTAAACCATAAACTGATTCCGGTTATACTTAAGGCAGCAGGCATTCCGGTTCATGAACACACGGAACGGATTTCCCAAAAACAGACCGAAACGCTCTGCAGACAGATACAGACATTTCCTGTCCGCTTAAAAAAGGTAAGGGATTTTTCTGCTGCACAGGTGTGCACTGGGGGAATCCACACAGAAGAAATCCACACAGATACGCTGGAATCACGGATTGTCCCGGGCATCTATTTCGTTGGTGAACTTTTGGATGTCGATGGAATCTGTGGGGGATATAATTTGCAATGGGCATGGTCCAGCGGACATGTCGCAGGAAGTAAAGTAGGTTCATAATGATTAAAATCAATCAGTTAAAGCTTCCAGTAGGACATTCCCAAAAAGATCTGGAAGATAAAATCAGAAAAACACTTCGTATTCCATCGAAAGAAACATTTCATTACGAGGTGATGCGGCGTTCCCTCGATGCACGGAAAAAGCCGTCATTGTTTTATGTATATTGCATCTATGTAACGATCCGTCAGGAAAACAGCATCGTAAAAAAACTGCATCAGCCTTCCGTCAGCCTTGTGACAGAAACCGGTTACCGTTTTTCGGAAATGGGGCATGAGCGTTTAAACCGGCGTCCGGTGATTGTGGGAGCCGGTCCCTGTGGTCTTTTTGCAGCCTGGCAGCTGACACTTGCAGGATATGCGCCGCTTATTTTAGAGCGCGGAAAACAGGTAGAAGACCGCAGTGCGGACGTTGAACGCTTCTGGAAAACCGGTATTCTGCAGCCGGATTCAAATGTACAGTTTGGAGAAGGTGGGGCAGGAACCTTTTCCGATGGAAAATTAAACACGGTGGTGAAGGATCCGTCCGGAAGAAACCGTTATGTACTGGAAACATTCGTAAAATTTGGGGCACCATCGGACATTCTTTATGATGCAAAACCACATATCGGAACCGATATTCTGGCGAAGGTGATCAAAAATATGAGGGATTACCTGATCAAACACGGCGCGGAGTTTCGTTTTCAGACCTGTTTAAAAGACATTCAGATAAAAGAAAATGCACTGCATGCACTTGTGACGGAGGATGATACGGTGATTCCTGCCGATGTTGCCATTCTTGCACTTGGACACAGTGCAAGGGATACCTTTACGATGCTGCATAGACACCAGCTTCCAATGGAAGCCAAAAATTTTGCCGTGGGATTCCGCGTGGAACATCCCCAGCAGATGATCAATGATGCCATGTACGGAAACGGAAAAAGAAACGCCCTGCGGCTTCCTGCCGCACCCTATAAGGTGACGTCCAATTTTCCAAACGGACGCGGGGTATATTCCTTTTGCATGTGTCCGGGCGGTTATGTCGTAAATGCTTCCTCCATGAAGGAAAAAACCTGTGTCAATGGTATGAGTTATTCGGGCAGAAGTGGGAAAAACGCAAATTCTGCCATTATTGTTTCGGTTTCCCCTGCCGATTACGGAGCACAGGATCCACTTGATGGCATGCACTTTCAGGAAACACTCGAACATAAAACTTATCAGCTGGGAAACGGAAAGATTCCGCAGCAGCTGTTTGGCGATTACCGGCAGAATATCGCAAGCCAAGGATATGGAGATTTTAATTCCCAGACAAAAGGGCAGACCTGCTTTGCAAATCTCAGAGGTCTGATGACAGAGGACATGGAACATTCCTTTTTGCTTGGAATGGAGCATTTTTCGAACATTATTCCGCAGTTTGACCGGTCTGATGCGATTCTTTCCGGCATGGAAACACGCACCTCATCTCCGGTGCGGATCATGCGGGATACAAATGGAGAGAGCCGTGTGCACGGAATTTATCCGGGTGGAGAAGGCGCAGGATATGCGGGAGGCATTATGTCGGCAGCGATGGACGGTCTGCGTCTGGCTGATGATTGATGAAACGTTATCATCCGGTTTATTAGAAAGAGAGAAAAAAGTGAAACAAGAAGTAACACCAATGATGCAGCATTATCTGCAGACAAAAGAAGAATACAAAGACTGTATCCTGTTTTACCGTCTGGGTGATTTTTATGAAATGTTTTTCGAGGATGCCAAAACAGTTTCAAAGGAACTCGAACTGACGCTGACAGGAAAAAGCTGTGGACTGGAAGAACGGGCGCCGATGTGCGGGGTTCCGTTTCATGCCGCAGACGGATATATCAACCGGCTGGTCAAAAAAGGATACAAAGTAGCAATCTGTGAACAGGTGGAAGATCCGAAACTGGCAAAAGGAATTGTCAAACGGGAAGTCATCCGTGTAGTCACTCCGGGAACAAACATTGATATGCAGTCGTTAGACGAGGCAAAAAACAATTATCTCATGTGTATCGTATATATCGGGGATAAATACGGCATTGCGACGACCGACGTTACGACCGGAGATTTCTTTGTAACGGAAGTGGACAGTGAACGAAAACTGTTGGACGAGCTGAATCGTTTCAGTCCGACAGAAATCATCTGCAACGAGCCGTTTTATATGAGCGGGGTAGATATCGATGATATGAAGGAGCGCATGGGAATTGCGGTATCCGCTCTGGATTCCTGGTATTTCGGGGATGATCTGGCAAAGGAAACGCTGTTGTCCCATTTTCATGTACAGAGTCTGGAAGGGCTGGGACTGATGGATTACGACTGTGGTGTGATTGCCTCCGCGGCATTACTGAAATATCTGTATGAAACACAAAAGAACACCCTTTCTAATATTCTGGAACTCCGTCCGTATTCCATCGGGAAATATATGATCATTGACAGTTCCTCCCGGAGAAATCTCGAACTGGTAGAGACCATGCGGGAAAAACAAAAGCGTGGTTCCCTACTCTGGGTACTGGATAAGACAAAGACGGCAATGGGTGCCAGACTTCTGCGCTCTTACGTGGAACAGCCGCTGATCGACAAAACAGAGATATTAAAACGGCAGGAACTGATTACAAATTTAAATGATCAGGAGATCACCCGGGAAGAATTGCGGGAATATTTAGGACCAATATATGATCTGGAACGTCTGATTACCAGAATTACATACCAGACCGCCAATCCGCGGGATATGATTGCTTTTTGCAATTCTTTAGAAATGCTGCCTCCAATTAAAACACTGCTTGAGGATTTAAAGGGAGAGCTTGCCACCGGAATCCGGGAACATTTTGACTGTCTGGAAGATCTGTGTGCACTTTTGAAGTCTTCCATCAACGATGATCCTCCGATTTCCGTACGTGACGGCAACATCATAAAAACCGGATACAATGAGGAAGTGGACCGGCTGCGGAACGCATCAACGGATGGAAAGAAATGGCTGGCAGACTTAGAGGGCAAAGAACGCGAAAAGACTGGAATTAAGAACCTGCGTATCAAATACAACAAAGTGTTTGGATATTATCTGGAAGTGACCAATTCCTTTAAGGATCAGGTGCCGGATTACTATGTGAGAAAGCAGACACTGACCAATGCCGAGCGCTATATTACGCCGGAATTAAAAGAACTCGAAGATACGATTCTCGGTTCCCAGGATCGTCTGGTCGAATTAGAATACGATCTGTTCCGCCAGATCCGGGATACCATCGCGGATAATGTTGCACGTATTCAGGCAACCGCACGGGCAGTGGCGCAGATTGATGTGTTTGTTTCCCTGGCACTTGTGGCAGGACAGAATAATTACTGCAAACCAAAGATCAACGAATCCGGCGTGATTGATATCAAAGGCGGCCGTCATCCGGTTGTCGAAAAAATGATTGTCAATGATATGTTTATAGACAATGACACGTATCTGGACAATCACAATAACCGGATTTCCATCATTACCGGTCCGAATATGGCAGGAAAATCTACCTATATGCGCCAGAGCGCACTGATCGTTCTGATGGCACAGATTGGAAGCTTTGTTCCGGCAGAATCTGCCAACATTGGAATTGTGGACCGGATTTTCACGCGTGTCGGGGCTTCAGATGATCTGGCAAGTGGGCAGAGTACCTTTATGGTAGAAATGAATGAAGTGGCAAATATTCTCCGCAATGCCACGGCGAATTCCCTTCTGATTCTGGATGAAATCGGACGCGGAACCAGTACCTTCGACGGACTCAGCATTGCCTGGGCGGTTGTCGAATATATCAGCAATCCCAAATTACTGGGAGCAAAAACACTGTTTGCCACACATTATCATGAACTGACGGAACTGGAAGGAAAATTAAACAGTGTCAATAATTATTGTATTGCGGTCAAGGAAAAAGGAGACGACATCGTCTTTTTGCGCAAGATTGTAAAGGGCGGCGCAGACAAAAGTTATGGAATACAAGTTGCTAAACTGGCAGGGATTCCGGAACTTGTGATTAACCGTGCAAAAGACATTGTCAACCAGCTTTCTGCAAACGATATTACGGAAACCGTGAAAAATATATCCGTGGAAGGACAAGCCTCCGGCAAAAAGAAAAAACCGCATCTCGATGAGGTGGATCTGACACAGATGTCATTGTTTGACACCGTAAAAGATGACGATATCATTCAGGAACTGCGGGACGTGGATATCAGCCACATGACCCCGATGGATGCACTCAATAAACTGTATGAACTTCAGAACAAAGTTAAAAACCGCTGGTAGGATATAAAAAAGGAAAAACGAATGAGCAAAATTGCGTTATTAAGTCAGGAGACAATTGATAAGATTGCAGCAGGAGAGGTCGTGGAACGCCCAAGCTCTGTGGTAAAGGAGCTTGTGGAAAACGCCATTGATGCAGGGGCATCCGCCATTACCGTGGAGATCAAAGAAGGGGGCATTTCCCTGATCCGCATCACGGACAATGGATGCGGAATTCCAAAAGAAGAAGTTCCACTGGCCTTTTTGCGGCATTCAACCAGCAAAATCCGCAGTGCAGAAGATCTGATGTGTGTACATTCTTTAGGATTCCGTGGGGAAGCACTCTCCAGCATTGCTGCTGTTTCCAGAGTGGAAATGATCACCAAACCAGCCGATGCCCTGACCGGCACCCGGTACGTGATCGAAGGCTCAAAAGAAATTGCAGACGAAGAAATCGGTGCTCCCGATGGCACAACATTTCTGGTCCGGGACCTGTTTTACAATACCCCTGCCAGACGCAAATTTTTAAAGACGGCACAGACAGAGGGCACCTACATCAGTGACATGCTGGAAAAACTTGCCCTGTCCCATCCGGATATTTCTTTTAAATATATCAACAACAACCAGACAAGACTGCACACTTCCGGAAACGGGAAAAAACGGGATCTCATTTACCATATTTACGGACGTGAGATTGCGGCGGCACTGTTAGAGGTAAACTACAAGGGAGAATATTTCTCCCTTTCCGGCTATATTGGAAAACCTGTGATTAACCGCGGAAACCGGAATTACGAAAACTATTTTATCAATGGACGCTACATCAAAAGTTCTCTGCTTTCCAGATCGATAGAAGAGGCTTATCATAATTTCCTGATGCAGCACCAGTATCCGTTTACAGTTTTGTATTTCACATTTCCGGGGGATACCCTTGATGTGAATGTACATCCGACAAAAATGGAACTGCGGTTTGGACACAATCAGGAAATTTACAAAGAATTGTGTGATGTTCTCTTCGGACTGCTTTCCCATAAGGAACTGATTCCGGAAGTTCCGGTAGATGAAGCAGAACATAAAAAAAAGAATCTTCCCCCGGCATACAAAGAACCGATTCCGGAACCATTTGAAAAGCGCAGAATCAATGAAATCCGACAGCAGCATCACCAGCCTCCGATTCCGGAAAAACCGGTTTCTCCTGTGGCTTCGCCTGTGCCATCAAAAAAAACACCGGCATTTGAGCCGTATGTGCCACAGCATCCGGATAAAACCATGGTACGGGAATCCTTTGACCCGTTCCCAAAGCGGGAGGAAACAGCCTCTCCTGCAGATATTCCAAAAAAACAACCGGTTGGCGAACAGATGACGCTTGCCGCTGCTTCACCGGAATTTTTAACGGATGATGCCCGCAAAAAGCACCGCATCATCGGGCAGTTGTTTCAAACCTACTGGCTGATCGAATACGAGGATAAATTGTATATCATGGATCAGCATGCGGCACATGAAAAGGTACTTTTTGAACGGATGATGGCAAAATTAAAAGAAAAAGAATTTACATCCCAGGCAGTCAGCCCGCCCATTGTGCTGAGTCTGGATGCCCATGAGCAGGAAATGTTAGAAACGTATCTGCCGGAAATCAAAAAATTCGGGTATGAGATCGAAAATTTCGGTGGCAGAGAATATATGATCTCTGCAGTACCGGATAATCTGTACCATATTGACATGAAAGATCTGTTTATCGAAATGCTTGATGATTTTTCCAACCTGACCGGACGGCAGACACCGGAACTGATACTGGAAAAAGTAGCCACCATGTCCTGCAAGGCAGCGGTAAAGGGAAATCATAGACTGAGCCTGCCGGAAGTGGATGCACTCATGACGGAATTGCTGACGCTGGAAAATCCGTTTTGCTGTCCACACGGCCGGCCAACCATCATTTCCATGTCAAAATACGAAATAGAGAAAAAATTTAAGAGGATTGTTTCATGAAACCACTTGTCATTCTTGCAGGTCCCACAGCCGTCGGAAAAACGGCACTGTCAATAAAACTTGCGAAAAAAATAAACGGCGCCGTTATTTCCGCGGATTCGATGCAGGTATATAAACACATGGATATCGGTTCTGCAAAAGTTATGCCGGAAGAGATGGAGGGAATCCCCCATTATCTGATCGATGTGTTAGAGCCGTCCGAAGAGTTTAATATTGTCCGTTTTCAGCAGATGGCAAAAGAGGCCCTGCAGCAGATCTATGCCGCCGGACAGATCCCGATTATCGCCGGCGGAACCGGATTTTCATCCAGTCCCTGTTGTACGACATAGACTTTTCCAAAGAGGAATCCGATACGGCATACCGTACAGAACTTACGGCATTTGCAAAAGAATACGGGGCGCATGCCCTGCATGAAAAATTAAAAGAAATTGATCCGGTTTCTTATGAAACCATTCATGAAAATAATATCAAACGGGTCATCCGTGCACTGGAATTTTACCATCAGAACCATACGCCGATTTCCGCACACAACGAAAAAGAACATCAGAAAACATCTCCGTATCGTTTTGCATATTTTGTACTGACGGACGAACGGGAAAAATTATACCGGCGCATTGATCAGCGCGTGGACTTAATGATGGAGCAGGGACTTCTTACAGAAGTAAAAACGCTGTATGATATGGGATGCCGCAAAGATATGGTTTCCATGCAGGGACTGGGATACAAAGAAATTTTAGATTATCTGGACGGCAGCTGCTCCCTTGAGGAAGCGGTGTATGTGATCAAACGGGAAACCAGACATTTTGCGAAACGGCAGCTTACCTGGTTCCGCCGGGAAAAGGATGTCATCTGGCTGGATAAATCCGAATTTAATGACCGCGAAGATCAGATGTTACAGAAAATGACGGATGTTTTACACGAGAAAGGAATCATACAATGAATCAGTTACTGGAAGAAAAATATAAAGAACTTGGAATTTCCGAGAAAGTTTATGCATTTGGCGAAAAAATCGAACAGGAATTAAAAGAGCGTTTTGAAAAGATTGATGCAAATGCGGAATACAATCAGATGAAAGTCATTGCAGCCATGCAGAAAAACCGTGTGAGTGCAGAATGCTTTAATATTTCGAGCGGATACGGATATAATGATATGGGAAGAGATACTTTAGAGCGGGTATATGCCGACTGTTTTGGCGGGGAAGATGCACTGGTACGTCCACAGATTACCTGTGGAACCCATGCGCTTGCCCTCGCCCTGATGTCCAATCTGCGTCCGGGCGATGAGCTTCTTTCTCCGGTCGGAAAACCGTACGACACTCTGGAAGAAGTAATTGGCATCCGCCCATCCAGAGGTTCCCTTGCCGAATACGGAATCACTTATTCCCAGGTGGATCTGCTGCCGGACGGCGGGTTCGACTATGACGGCATCCGGGCCGCCATCAACGAAAAGACCAGGCTCATTACCATCCAGCGGTCCAAGGGCTATGCCACCAGGCCCTCCTATTCCGTGGAGGAGATCGGAAAGCTCATTGCCTTCTGCAAGGAGTGCAAGCCCGACGTGCTGTGCATGGTGGACAACTGCTACGGCGAGTTTGTGGAGACGCAGGAGCCCACCAACGTGGGGGCCGACATGGTGGTGGGCAGCCTTATCAAGAACCTGGGCGGCGGCCTGGCTCCCACCGGCGGCTATATCTGCGGCAGGAAGGAGTGCATCGAGCGGTGCGCCTATCGTCTCAGCGCCCCGGGCCTGGGCCGGGAGGTAGGGGCCAATCTGGGGCTTCTGACCAGCTTCTACCAGGGGCTGTTCCTGGCTCCCACGGTGGTGTCCTCGGCGGTGCGGGGGGCGGTGTTTGCCGCCGGGTGCTATGAAAAGCTGGGCTTCCGGGTGGTGCCCGGCAGCGGCGAGATCCGCCGGGACATCATCCAGGCGGTGGAGCTGGGCAGCCGGGAGGCCATGGTGGCCTTCTGCAAGGGCATCCAGTCCGCCGCGCCGGTGGACAGCTATGTGACCCCGGAGCCCTGGGCCATGCCCGGGTATGAGTCGGAGGTCATCATGGCCGCCGGGGCCTTTGTGCAGGGGGCGTCCATCGAGCTGTCCGCCGATGGGCCCATCCGCCCGCCCTACGCGGTGTATTTCCAGGGGGGACTCACCTGGTTCCACGCCAAGCTGGGCATTCTCATGAGCATCCAGAAGCTGCTGGATGCAGGAATCATCGAAATGTAATTGTAAAATTGTAAAAGGAGAAAAAATCACATGTGGTTCTGGCTTTCCCTGATCGCTCTGCTGTGCTGGAGCGGATCGGACCTGTTTTCCAAAATCGGCTGCCAGTCGGAAACCGACAAATACAGCCACCTGAAGATGGTCACGGCGGTGGGCGTGGTCATGGGTCTGCACGCGGCGTATGAGATCTTCATCGGCGGCACCCAGGTGACCTGGCACGTTATCTGGACCTATCTGCCGGTGTCGCTGCTGTACATCAGCTCCATGGCCATGGGCTATGTGGGCCTGCGGTATATCGAGCTGTCCATCTCGTCCCCCATCTGCAACTCCTCCGGTGCGCTGGTGGCGGTGCTGTGCCTGCTTACCGGCGGCATAGGCGAGCTGGTTCCGGCCCAGCTGGTGGCCACGGCCCTGGTGTGCGTGGGCGTGATCGGCCTGGGTGTGGTGGAGGCCCACGAGGACGAGGACCTGCGCCGGAGACGGCAGGAGGCGGCCAACCGCCGCTATGCCAAGTCTGCCCCGGCTCCGCCGCTGCCGCCCATTGCGTACTGCGTGCTGGACGCGGCGGGGACCTTTGCCGACTCCCGGGTGCTGGACAAGCTGTCCGGCGAGGCGATGGCGCAGGGGCTGTTCGCCACGGCGGATGAGTGCTCCGACTCCGCCGCCAGCGCCGCCAACTGCGCCTATGAGCTGACGTTTCTGCTGGCGGGCATTGTGTGCTTTATCTATGTGGTGCTCATCCGCCGGCAGAAGCTCATCGCCCGGCAGGAGGCCCCCAAGTATGCCGGCGCGGCCTTCGAGACGGCGGGCCAGTTCGCCTATATCTTCGCCCTGTCCGACACGGCCCATGTGGCCATCTCCGCCCCCATCATCTCCGCCTACTGCGTGGCGTCGGTGGTGTGGAGCCGGATCTTCCTGAAGGAGAAGCTGTCCCTGAAGCACTATCTCATGATCGCCCTGGTGGTGGCGGGTATCGTCATCCTGGGCGTGTACGATGGATAAAACGAGTGGTGAAAAAGGACGATGTCCTTTTTCACCAAAAGAGTTCTCGCTCCGAACCGCGCGTCCCGCCGGGCATGAAACCCGGCGGGACACACTCTCTCCGCGCAAAGTGTTTTTTGCGACGTAC
>ERZ791624.550-NODE-550-length-25171-cov-1.724598_pt1 | contig 25171 bp, 22 predicted proteins | sample MGYA00510058_ERZ791624 | MGnify/ENA primary metagenome ERZ791624 (study PRJEB30046, sample SAMN00715158) | human gut metagenome | study: EMG produced TPA metagenomics assembly of the A metagenome-wide association study of gut microbiota in type 2...
CAGCCGGACAAGCCAAAAGGAAGGGGCAAGACACTTCAGCCGACACCTGTTAAGGAAAAGGCTCTTTCTCTTGATATACCTGTCTATCAGCCGGTAAAACTCAGGGAAGAAGAAAATGTTCAGATTATCAGGGACTATCAGCCGGATGCTATCGTTGTTGCGGCCTATGGTCAGATATTGCCGGAATCAATCTTGAATATTCCAAAGTATGGCTGCATTAATATCCATGCGTCCCTGCTTCCCAAATACAGGGGAGCCGCTCCGATTGAATGGGCTATTATCAATGGTGAGACGGAATCCGGTGTCACAACGATGTATATGGCAAAAGGACTTGATACCGGAGATATGATCGAGAAGACGGTTGTTCCGATCGCAGATACAGATACCGGTGTTACACTTCATGATAAACTTGCTGATGCAGGTGCAGCGTTGATCCTGTCTACGCTTACAAAGCTTGCGGATCATACAGCAGTACGAACCCCGCAGGATGATTCCTTAAGCTGCTATGCATCCATGTTAAAGAAAGAGCAGGGTGAGCTTGATTTTACGAAAGATGCAGCTTCACTGGAACGATTGATCAGAGGATTGCAGCCATGGCCGGTTGCTTATATGAAAATGAATCAGAAGACGGTACGTATCTATGAGGCTTCTGTATGTGAACAGACAGAGGAGACATTAGAGGATGGAACAAAGATCGTACCGGGGATGATCGTTCATGTGACGAAGAAAAACTTTACGGTTGCATGTGGAAGTGGAGCATTAACGATAAGAAAGCTTCAACCGGAAGGCAAGAAACCGATGGATTGTGCAGCATTTCTTGCAGGAAATAAACTTAAGACAGGTCAGATGATATATGAGTAAAACTTCAAGAGAGATAGTTCTGGATATTCTGCTGGATATTGAAAAAAATGACAGATTTGCCGGTGAAGCATTAGGGGAAGCACTCCGGGCAAACCAGTTTATGAATAAAAAAGAGAGAGCTTACATCGGTCGGTTGACAGAAGGTGTAACAGAGCAGAAAATCAGATTGGATTATATTCTTAATCAATTTTCAAAAGTAAAAGTAAAAAAATGTAAACCGGTCATCCGCTGTATTTTACGGATGGCTGCTTATGAGATCTTTTATATGGATTCTGTTCCGGATGAGGCAGCCTGTAATGAATATGTGAACCTGACTGCTAAAAGAGGATTTCGGACATTAAAAGGCTATATGAACGGTGTCCTTCGAAACGTGTGCAGAAATAAAGCAGCTATTATCTTTCCGAAAAAAGAAGATGGTCTAGAAGCGTATCTGTCTGTTAAATATTCGATTCCGGAGGAACTGGTAAAATTCCTGTTAAATGATTACAGTGCAGAACAGTTAGAACAGATTCTGCAGGCGGGTGAAACAAATCGCGGAACGACGGTTCGTGTGAATACTATGCATACAACACTTGAGGAATTTCGGAATAATTTGATTGAAAAGGGCATAAAGGTAGAAAAAGGATATTATAATCCGACCTCTCTTATTATTTCGGGATATGATTATATTCGTATGGTTCCGGGATTTCATGAAGGCCTATTTACGGTTCAGGATGAGAGTTCCAGTTTGCAGGTGCTTGCAGCAGGAATCAGACCGGGAAATGTGATCCTTGATGTCTGTGCGGCTCCGGGAGGAAAGACCATGTATGCGGCAGAACGCACCGGAGAGCAGGGACATGTGTATGCGAGGGATATTTCAGAAGAAAAGATCGATAAGTTGGAAGAAAATCTGGGCCGATTAGAGATTCATAATGTGACAACTAAGGTATGGAATGCAATGGAAACTGATCCGAAAATGATAGAAAAAGCAGATGTCGTTCTTGCGGATCTTCCATGCTCCGGACTGGGTGTTATGGCACGAAAAAATGATATCAAATATCATGTGACGGCAGACTCGATAAGTGAACTTGCCGAGATACAGAAGAATATTCTGGATGCCTGTGCGTCTTATGTAAAACCGGGTGGAACGTTAATTTTTTCCACCTGTACAATTGATCGGACAGAGAATGAAGAAAATGTAGAGATATTTTTAAAAAGGCACGAGGAGTATTATCTGGAAAGTCTTGCACCATATCTGCCGGAGAAGTTGAAAGAACGTGGAGAAAAAGGATATATCACGCTTTTGCAGGGAATTGATCATTGTGATGGATTCTTTATTTCGCGATTACGAAGAAAAAAATAATAGATGATAGAATGACACAGAGGAGTTGAGCTTCTCGTGTTATCAGTAATGATTCAGGAAGAAAAGAGTATGTTTACAGAGATAGAAGATATAAAGAAACTGGATATCCGTTCCATGATGTTTGATGAACTTGCGGTCTGGGTAAAATCAGTAGGACAGCCGGCGTTTCGAGCAAAACAGATATTTGAATGGGTTCATGCCAAAGGTATAGCACATGCGGAAGATATGACCAATGTTCCGAAAAAATTAATTGAAGAAATCAAAAAGCAGCACATGTATGGTGTGGAAGAAGTGACCAGACTGGTGTCAAAACAGGATGGCACAAATAAATTTCTGTTTCGTTTACAGGATGGAAATGTGTTGGAAAGCGTATTAATGAGATATAAGCATGGCAACTCTGTCTGTATATCTTCTCAGGTCGGATGCCGTATGGGATGTAGATTCTGTGCATCTACGATCGGTGGCTTGATCCGTAATCTGGAGGCGTCTGAGATGCTCGATCAGATCTATGCGATCGAACGGATCATGGGTGAACGTGTATCGAATATCGTTGTAATGGGAACAGGGGAACCACTTGATAATTATGACAATCTTATCCGATTCATTCGCATTATCAATGATGAGCAGGGTAAGAACATCAGTCAGAGAAATATCACGGTTTCAAGCTGTGGATTGGTTCCGCAGATAAAAAGACTGGCAGATGAAGGCCTTTCTATTACATTTGCATTATCCCTTCACAGTCCGACTGATGAAGACAGAAGAAAACTTCTTCCAATCGCAAATAAGTATTCAATTGCAGAATTGATGGATGTATGTCGGTATTATTTTGAAAAAACAGGAAGAAGGGTTACTTTCGAGTATTCACTGGTGAAAGATGAAAATGATACACCGGAACATGCATATAAGCTTGCTGAGCTTCTTAAGAATATGCACGGACATGTGAATCTGATTCCGGTAAATCCGATAAAGGAGAGAAAGTATTGTCGATCTCTCAATGATTCTGTTGAAAAATTCAAATATATACTTGAAAAGAAAGATATAAATGTTACAATAAGAAGGAGTATGGGCAGAGATATTGACGCTGCCTGTGGTCAGCTTCGGAGAAAATATGAAGAAGCAAAAGATACTTTTTAGACGGGAGGCAGCAAATGAGATCTGATGGAAGAACCGACATCGGTAAGAAAAGAGTTCAGAATCAGGACAGCATTTTCTTTACAGATGAGCCGATCGGACCATTACCCAATCTTTATATAGTGGCAGACGGAATGGGTGGTCATAAGGCAGGAGATGTTGCATCAAAGACTGCGATAGAATGTGTAACTGAATATATAAAAGAGAGTGCAATAAATAACTCGGTATCCGTTCTAAAAAGAGCGATTCTGTATGCCAATGACAAGATATATAAAATGGCAAAGGAAAATGAGGATTGGAAGGGAATGGGAACGACCCTTGTAGCTGCTGTATGTGAGGATGATATATTATATGTAGCAAATATCGGTGACAGCAGATTGTATTTCATAGATGATGAGATACGGCAGGTAACGATGGATCATTCACTGGTTGAAGAGCTGATCCGTTCCGGTCAGCTTGATCGAAATAAAGGACGTAACCATCCGGAAAAGAACATTATTACTAGAGCACTTGGAATATCTGACAAGATTATGACAGACTTTTTTGAATTAGAGATGAAACAGGGGGATGGAATCCTTCTTTGCTCAGATGGTCTTTCTAATATGCTTGAGGATGATGAGATAAAAGAAATCGTGTTGGAGAGCAGCGGGGATATAACAGCAGCGGTTGAAAAGTTGATAGACAGAGCGAATTACTATGGTGGTAGAGATAACATATCCGTAGTGGTAGCTGTAAAATAGTGAGAGGTGTAAGCATGTTAAATCCAGGAATGATACTCAGTAATCGTTATGAGATAATAGAATTGATCGGTACAGGCGGTATGTCAGAAGTCTATAAGGCAAAATGCCATGTACTGAACAGATATGTTGCAATTAAAGTATTAAAACCGGAATTTAGTTCTGATGTAAATTTTGTTACAAAGTTTAGAATTGAAGCACAGTCCGCAGCCGGACTTTCTCATCCGAATATCGTAAACGTATATGATGTCGGAGAGGATAATGGTATCTATTATATAGTAATGGAACTTGTAGAGGGCATTACTTTAAAAGAATATATTCAGAAAAAAGGCAGACTGCTGCCTGAGCAGGCAATTGATTTTTCTATTCAGATAGCCCAAGGCCTGGAGGTAGCTCATCAGAACCATACGATCCACCGAGATATTAAGCCGCAGAATATTATTGTATCGAAAAATGGCGGAATCAAGGTTACAGATTTTGGTATTGCCAGAGCTGCTTCATCAAATACAATGACAGCGAATGCAATGGGAAGTGTACATTATATTTCTCCGGAGCAGGCAAGAGGCGGCTTCAGTGATGAGAGAAGCGATATATATCTCTTGGTATCACCATGTATGAGATGGTTACGGGACATGTTCCGTTTGAAGGCGAGAATAATGTTGCAGTCGCTCTTATGCATATACAGGGAGAGATGGTTTCTCCTAGAGAATATTATCCGGATATTCCAACCAGTCTGGAAAAGATAATTTTAAAATGCACACAGAAGAAAGCAGAACGCAGATATTTAACTGCAAGCGCATTGATTGCAGATTTGAAACGCGTACAGGCAAATCCTGACATAGATTGTGTTGTAGTTCCACCGGTTGTACCGAATTCACCAACGGTAGAGATCACATCAGATGAGATGAAAGCGATCAAAGAGGGTAGACAGATGAATGAAGCACCTGTTGTTGAGGAAACTCCGTCAAGTGTAGTGGAACGTCCGGATATTACGCCAATCATTCCGCCATCCAAATTTGATAATCTGTTTGACGATGATGACGATGATGATTCATATGGTGATGAGGGGATGACTCCGGAGGACGATGATGATAATGAGATCGAGGAATTGGATCCGAAGCTTAAGAAGATCATTATGATATCCAGTGTAGCAGTTGTGATTATCATTGCGATTCTTGTTGCAATCCTGATTCTTAAGATTACAAGCCCCGGTGGACTTGGAGGAATATTCTCCGGAAATAATAAAAAGACAGAAAACAGTTCAGAAGAAAATTCAGGAGATCCCACCGAAGATGGATCTACAGATGAGGATACTTCGGATAAGGCGACGATTCCTATGGTCAATGTAGTAGGTCTTTATAAGACGGCTGCAGAAGAAGAATTAAAGAAAGCAGGATTTACTGCATATACAATTGAGACGGCAACAGATGATAAGGTAGAAGAAGGTTATGTTATCAGTCAGAGTGTAGATGAAGGAACAGCGATTCCTGCTGATGAAAAAATTGTTATCACGATATCAGAGGGAAAAGAAGATGTCGAAGTACCTGATGTAAGAGGTTATTCGGATGATCAGGCAACTACACTTCTTACGGAAGCCGGATTTGTTGTTACTCACGGTTATGAATACGATGATACGGTAGAGAAAAATAAGGTTATCAGTCAGTCGCCGGAAGGAAAAACGATGCAGAAATCCGGTTCAACAGTTAAGATCATAATAAGCAATGGTAAAGAGGTTGAGGAAGTTGAGGTTCCGAATCTGCTTGGTAAATCTGAAAGCAAGGCAGCCAATTTGTTGGAAAATGCAGGATTAAGCGGTAAAGTATCGCATGCAAACAGTGATGAGGTTAAGAAAGGCCAGGTTATCAGTCAGGATGTTTCGGCCGGCTCGTCTGTAGAAAAAGGTTCAACAGTTGGTTATGTGATCAGTGATGGACCGGAAAAAGTAACATATTCTGTTAAATTTACAGGAAGTATAACAAATTCCGGATTTGATTTTGCAACCTTTGGAAATGTAACAGTTAATGTTACCTATACGGTTGGTGACGCAACCTATAAGTTGTATTCCGGAGCTGCAGGAGAAGATTCGTTCCCTCTGGATATAGGATCTGCAGATCCTATCGGTGGCTTATCGCAGAACTCCGGTACATTTGCAGTAACAATCACGGATTCAGATGGAATAGATGTAACATCAAGCTTTAATACCAGTGGTTTGTCTGCGTCATTCTCAAAGGAATAGGAGAGATTATGACAGGAAAGATCATAAAAGGTATTGGAGGTTTCTACTATGTCGTCTGCGAAAATGGCGTCACATATGAGTGTAAAGCAAAAGGAGTTTTTCGAAATCGAAAGATCAAGCCTTTAGTTGGTGACAATGTAGAGATAGAGATATTAGATGCGGAGAAGAATCTGGGCAATATTGAAGATATATTGCCCAGATTTAACTGGTTAAACAGACCTGCAGTTGCAAACGTAGATCAGACTGTAATTATTTTTGCAGTGTCTGCACCAGCACCTAACTTCAATCTGCTTGACCGCTTTCTGATCAATATGGAGCAGCATGAAGTTCCGACTATAATCTGCTTTAATAAGATAGATTTGGAAGGATTTCGTCAAAGTGAGGATATATGCAGATCTTATACAAAGAGCGGATATGAAGTGTTGTTTATCAGTGCGGAGAGTGGTTATGGAATCAATACATTAGAAGCAGTTATAAAAGGAAAGACAACGGTATTCGCAGGTCCGTCAGGAGTAGGTAAATCCTCAACGCTTAATTCGTTGTTTCCGGATGCAAATGTACAAACTGGTGGATTAAGTGAAAAGATACAGCGTGGAAAGCATACAACGAGGCATTCAGAGCTGATGTTTGTAGATGATGATACTTATATTATGGATACACCGGGTTTCAGTTCGTTATATACAGAAGGAATCGAAGCAGAAGATCTGAAGCTGTATTTTCCTGAGATTGCAGCATATACAGGAACCTGCAAATTCAATATGTGTAATCATATCAGTGAACCGGGATGTCTGGTAAAAGAAGCCGTCGGTGATGGAAGGATCAGTAAGATGCGGTATGATGATTATGTCATGATATACAATGAATTAAAAGAAAAGAGGAAATGGTAAATGTTAAAGCTGTCACCTTCAGTATTATCTGCGGATTTTGGACATCTGGCAGAAGATATACAGATCATAGATCAGGCAGGAAGTGAATATATTCATCTGGATGTTATGGATGGGTCCTTTGTGCCGAATATTTCATTTGGAGCACCGGTTATCAAGAGTGTTCGTCCGGTATCTGATAAGGTGTTTGATGTTCATCTTATGATTGATGAACCGACGCGTTTCTTACAGGATTATAAGAATTGCGGAGCAGATATCGTAACAGTACATGCAGAAGCCTGCAAGCACCTTCACAGAACCATCGCAGCCATAAAAGAGCTGGGAATGAAAGCCGGAGTTGCATTAAATCCTGCAACACCATTATCAGTAATTGATTATGTATTAGAGGATGTAGATATGGTTCTGATCATGTCGGTAAATCCGGGTTTTGGCGGACAGAAATTTATTCCGTCTTCTCTGCGGAAGATTGCAGAGACCAGAAAGCTGTTAAACAGCCGTGGACTTCAGACGGATATTCAGGTGGATGGTGGTGTTACTCTTGCAAATGCAGCAGAGATTATTCGGGCAGGAGCGAATGTATTGGTTGCCGGTTCGGCAGTATTTAAAGGGGACAAGACAGAGAACGTAAAAGCCTTCCGTAAGATTTTTTCAGAAATACAGTAGATAGTAATAAAAAGGCGGAAAGCAGATCTGCTGTCTGCCGGAACAGTAACAGGATAGATGAATCGATATTTAATCGTTACAGGAGGAACCGTTTCAAAAAGATTGCTTGAAACGGTTCTTTCCGATTATGATTTTCAAAAAATAATAGCATGTGATAAAGGACTTGAGATCTGTAAGGAATGTAATATACTGCCGAATCTGATCATTGGAGCTTTGATTCTGCAAAGATAGATGTCGTAGCGGCATATCGGGGAAGACAGAATTTCTGGATCTGGATACACATAAGGATTTTACAGATACCCATGTTGCAATCTCGTATATACTGGAGCAGGAGATCAGACCGGATGAAGTAATTCTGGTTGGAGCAACCGGAACCCGTATGGATCATACCCTTGCCAATATTGGCTTATTAAAGCAGTTTGCAGAGGCCGGAATATCGGCATATCTGATCGACGAGCATAACAGGATCACGATGACAGCACACCGGCATATTGTGAAGCGTAACGATGCATACAGATATGTGTCACTGCTTCCATATACGGAACAGGTGACCGGAGTAACGCTTCAGGGTTTTTATTATAATGCGCAGGGGCTTACATTGAAGCTTGGAGAAAGCATCGGCGTCAGCAATGAGCTGATCGCAGAGTGCGGCCTGATCGAATTTGAATCCGGATTGTTAATTGTAATTGAAAGCCGTGATTGAGATAGAGTCATTATGTATATCTGTCTATACGATATACAATATCAGATAATAATAAAATGCAGTATCAAAGAATAAAAGGAAATAAAAAAGATACTCTGAAAGCAAAGGACCTGTATGATCCCGTGATTAGAGTATCTTTTTATAATACTTATTATCAGAATAATCTTTATTTTTTCTTAGAGTCTTTCTTCTGTTTTACTTTTTCAATCTTTGCCTTTTTGATTTCTTTTAATTTAGGCTCTTTTTTGGTCTGCTGTTCGTTTTTATCTGCCTTAGCTGTGTTCAGATCCACAGATTTCGGAGCAGAAGATTTAGTTGCATCTGATTGTGAGATCTTATGTTCCAGCTCTGACAGGCTCGCTTTATACTTTTCGGTGATCGGATCAGAGTACAGAGACATGTAGTAACAGTAGAGTGCTTTGTATTCTTCGGAGGTCTTATATCCATTTGTGTAGATATGACCATGCATTTCGTCAAAGGAATCTGTAGTTAATTTCTTTGCAATATGAAGTCCGATATTGGAACAGTGACTTCCGATACGATCTAGACTGGTCAGGATATCTACAAGAGCAAAACCACCGTCGATATCGCAGTCTCCGGTCTGTAAACGGATAACATGGTGATCTTTGATGATCTCTTTTACCTCTGTGATCGACTGAGCAAGCGGTTCGATACGGGAAACAGCAGTCAGATCATCATTTTTAAAAGCAGTAAAGGTTGTATCGATGATATTGGCTGTAGCCTGTAAGAGCGTATTGATCTCCATGGTTCCCTGTGTAGAGAAGGAGATCTTTTCATCGGAGATCTTTCTGCCGACGATCAGAAGATTTTCACAGTGGTCACCGATTCGTTCCAGGTCACTGACACTGTTTAATAATTCCGATGCCAGCTTTCGTTCGGATGAATGCAGTCGCTTGGAGGTGATCTTTAACAGATATTCGTTTAACGCACTTTCGCATTTATCAATGAACATCTCATTTTCCAGAAGTTTTCCGGCAGTTTCTTCATTATATTCCGATAATAACTGACTTCCAAGTTCGAAGTTTTCCTTGATGGAGTCTGTCATGGAGAACATTACCTTCTGTGCCTGGGTAAGAGCGATGTTTGGTGTATCAAGAAGCATTGGATCGAGAGACGCAAGCTCTTTGTCAATCTTGGATTCCTTATCGTCACCGATGATCTTACCGGTCAGATCTGCGATCTTATTTGCCAATGGAAGCAGTAGGATTGCAATGATAAAGTTAAACATAAAATGCAGGTTTGCAATTACACCACGGTTGATGATCTTATCCATGAATGGGAATGTGATAAACAACTGAAGTCCATAGATCACAACAACGAAGAAGATCGCACCGATAATATTAAATAACAGATAGGACATGGCAACACGTTTTGCCTTTTTGTTTGCACCGATACTGCCGAGCAGGATCGCGAAACACTTTCCTATATTAATACCGATAATAATTGGAATCGAAGAACCATAGGAAACAACTCCTGTTGAGGATAATGCCTGAAGGATACCGACCGAAGCAGAGGAACTCTGGATGATCGCTGTTAAGACAAGACCGATCAGGATACCAAGGAGTGGATTGCTGAAAGAAATGAACAGGTTCTGGAAGGTTTCGGATTCTTTTAAAGGAGCGAACACAGCTTCCATTGTATTCATACCAAGGAATAAGATACCAAGACCGACTAAGATACCGGCGATATCTTTATGTTTTTTCTTATGGGCAAATAGAATGATAAAAGCACCAATACCGATCAGAACGGGTGCAAAAGAAGACGGTTTTAATAATTTGAGGATAAACATATCTTCGCCAAGATCACCAAGCCGCAGAATCTGTGCAGTTGCGGTGCTGCCGACATTGGCACCAAATACTACCGGAATTGCCTGACTGAGCTTCATAATACCGGCATTTACAAAACCGATCAGCATGATCGTAGTTGCTGCTGAACTCTGAATGATCGCTGTGACACCGGTACCGAGCCCAAAGCCTTTAATCGCACCGGTTGCCTGACTTTTACCGGTCGTCAGTTTTTCAAGTATTCGTTCCAGACTTCCTCCTGCCAGATTTTTCAGGGAATCACCCATCATGTTCATTCCAAACAGGAAAAGCCCTACGCCTCCCAGTAAAGTCAGAATTGAAAAAAAGTCCACGTCCATATCCTCCTGTGAAAAAAATAACTTATTTAATGTCAAATCAATGTAATTAAATTGTAAATTAAATTTTACATACTTGGACATTATAACATAGATTATTTTCATGTTCTATATTTTTTATTATGAAGCACAGAAATTTGGAATATTACATATATTTTAAAAAGAATTCTGGAAAAAATATATAATATGGTCTTGACAGTACAGAGAACTTGGTGAGAACATAAGGCGGAAGGAAAAACTGTGTTTATGATAAAGTTGAATGGAATGAATATAAATTTGGGAGAGAAAAAATGATACGAAAAAAGCAGGATGATCTAAATGGAATGCAGCTTGCCGGAAATAATTCAATGGCCGAGGTTCTGCTATGGGCGTTAATCTTATTACCACCGGTTATTACTGTAAATGGAGCAGGGGTTTGTTTTATTCATATAGGACTGTTTGCAGGGATAACCTTTGCCTGCCTTTTTCTTGTAAAAAGGTTACGTTCTTATCGGGATATTTCAGGAAAAGAAATTTCTGATATGGGTGATTTCCTGTACGCCAGATATTCTTCTTTTATTATAAAAGAGATGTTCATGTGTGTTTGGCTGATTCTGACCGGAATGATCACAATGGGTCTTCTCAGTTATATTGGAAAATATCTTAGCGGTGCGACAAACCAACATATGATCGTGGTTGTATGTGTGGTTTCATTATTTTGCGCATGTTCTATGTGTTTTATAAGTCGCAGGATAAGAAGTACTGTAAGAAATATTATATATACATTGATGGTGGTGATGTTTCTTGTACTTGTCATATGGCTGTTTGCGGTGAATACGCCGGCTGAGATACTGGATACTTACGGTAAAGTTCATTTGTCGGGTGGAACAAGTACATATCTCAATATTTTGTATTATGATGGAAGAGGTATAGGGGTTCCTCATATTATATCCATGCTTGGAATGGGACTTGGGTGTCTGGGATTACCATTTTTGTTCCATGGAGCAATGGAAGCAAGAGATGTACGCAGTCTGGATCGCGGACGTGTTCTTTCCATAATATATACAGGTATAGCTGTTGTGATTCTTAGTGTATGGGCGTTGTTAAATGTTGTCAGCATGTATCCGTTAAAAGCCAGTGAAGATATTGAAATGGGAAAACTGCTTGATATCTATATTACGTCATTATGTTATAAAGAGGAGTATCCGTTGTTTTTCCGATATATAGCCGGTGGACTGTTCTTATGTGCCGTGATCTGTCTGTTGGAACGCATTTATACAATGATGTTTGATCTGTTATTTGGTATGGTTGGATACGAGAAAAAGATCCGGTCAAAAACTCTGATAACCGGGATTGATTTGATGGCTGCTTTGTTTTTTACAGGATTTATTGCTGTAATGTCGATAATTATTCAGAATAATTACCGGGAAATATTATATATTGCATGGGATTATTCAGCTGCGATAGCAGCAGTCTGTATACTGTCGATTTTGTGGAGAGAGACCAGTAAGGCAGGAATCATTTCGGGTTTTTTTACAGGTCTTGCTGTCTGTACGATCTGGAGATTTATTCCTCTCCTTGAGAATCAGACACTTGCAAATGCAACAGAGCTAGGAAGCGGGGTTGCAGCATTTATCATCAGTCTGGCAGTTACGGTTATTGTAAGTATGTTTACACATAAGGCAGATGAAGCAGAGAATAAATTATTTGAACAGATTAAATTGGAGCAGAAATGACATTTAAAATAGTGTGTGTGGGTAGAATAAAAGAGACGTATTACACTGATATGATCGATGCATATAAAAGACAGATCGGCAGAAAACATGAACTTGTGATCATACAGCATGAAGATGAGAAAATACCACAAAATGCATCAGATACGATAAAAAAGAAAATTATTGATACAGAGAGCCACAAATGCATGGAAAGTATTGGAAAATCAGAATATGTGATAGCGTTGTGCATTAATGGAAAGAAGTGTACAACAGAGTTATTAAGAGAAAAGATACGGCAGGCAGAAGACAGAGGGATTACGACAGTTACATTTCTGATCGGAGGCTCACTTGGGATGTCAGATGAACTGATTCGAAAGGCAGATTTTAAGCTTAGTTATTCAAATATGACATTTCCACATCAGTTAATGCGTGTCATGTTGCTTGATCAGCTTCAGATTATTTGTGATATGTAATATGGTTGTTGATCGTATAAGCACGATATAACTGTTCTGTAAATGCGATAAGAGTTACTTCATCGGACATGGACATACTGGAAATAAAGAAGTTTTCATTATAAGCATCTGATGCCGGAAAACCGATATAATAACAGATGTGAGAGTACCCGTTTACATTCATCCGGTTGATCTTGGATGCAAACTGTTCGGAGGATATGGTCTGAGTGCCTGCCTTATCGGGAAGAAGCTGGATGTTATACGCATCCTGAACAGGCTTCGGAGTTTTTTTGCATGGAATGACGGTGACCTTACAGAAAGGGGAAAGTCGTTTTATATATTCCGTAACAGCGTCTTTTGTACCGGCTGATATTTTTTTCTGATTAACAAAAGCTCGTAATTCATGGTATTTCCTCACAATTTTAATAAAAAAGATGCATTTATGATTGGTTATTATAATACAATCACGCGGTGGTTTACAAGAAAAGAAAATTACGGTATGAGATTCTTTTTTTTTTCGGCAAACTACTGGACAAAGCTGCAAATCTAATATATATTATCAATTTGATTACACATAATGGAGAAAAATGATGAAGAAGATTATTGCATTAGATATTGATGGCACACTTACAAATTCAAAAAAAGAAGTGACACAGCCGACACTTGATAAGATCATCGAGATACAGAAGAAGGGACATGTAGTAGCAATTGCTTCAGGCAGACCGCTTCCCGGGATCAGAAAGATAGCTGATACATTGAAGCTTGATAAATATGAAGGCTATGTACTTGCATTTAATGGTGGAAGAATCGTTGATTATAAGACAGGAGAAGTGGTATATCAGGCATGTGTCGATAATGATATTGCACGGAGAATCTATGATTATTGTGTGAAAAAGAAGATTGGAATGGTTACTTATGAAGGAGATACAGTTATCACAGGTACGCCGATCGACGAATATATGAGTCTTGAAGCAAGATTGAATTTTATGGAGATACATCAGGTGGACAATTTCAAAGAGTATATTGATTTTCCGCTGAACAAATGTCTTCTGACGGCGGAAAGTACTGTTGCAGAACAGGTGGAACAGGAATTAAATGCACTATATGGAGATAAAGTTACAGTTTTTCGTTCCGAACCGTTCTTTGTAGAGATCATGCCGAAGAACGTCCATAAGGCAACTTCGCTTGAAAAGCTTTTGAAATATCTGGATATGGATGTCAAGGATCTGATCGCATGCGGAGATGGATTTAACGACTTGACCATGATAGAGTATGCGGGAGTCGGAGTGGCAATGGGAAATGCACAGCAGATCGTAAAAGATCATGCGGATTATATCACACTTACTAATGATGAAGATGGTCTGGTTCCGGTGATCGAGAAGTTTATTTTAAATTTATAGTGTAAATGTTATATTTTTATGAACAGGTTGAATTTGAAATATGTTTGTAGTAGAATACACTTTGTTTATTCGTAAATAATTGACAGTAACTGATTTGATGTGACAGATCAGATGTACAAATGCATAGGAGAATAAAAATGAGCGATAATATTTTTAGCGATGAAGATTTTGACGATTATAATGATACAGATGATGTTCATTACGAGAAATCACCGGCCAGAGACCGGTAAGAAGAAGCGCTTCCGGAAATGGTAGAAAAAAGAGAAAGAAGAAAAGCAGAAACAAACCATGGATTATTGCATTGATCGTAGAAGTACTTGTGATCATCCTTGGAGTTGTATTATTTGTAAATGCTTATATCAATTCTGCCCTTGGCAAGATGCACTACGAGAAGTTAGAGGGTGTAAAGGCCAATGATGACCTGTCAGAAGAAACAGTAAAGAAGATGACCGGATATACGACGATTGCATTGTTTGGTGTTGACAGCCGAGATATTGATATGGTAGAGAACGGAGCACGTTCTGATGCGATCATTATTGTAAGCATCAATAATGACACACAGGAAGTCAAGATGTCTTCCGTATATCGTGATACGTATTTAGAGCTTGCCAATGACTCACAGAGTTATGAAAAAGTAACACATGCATATGCATATGGCGGTGCCAAGGAAGCAATCAATACATTAAATAAGAATCTTGACCTGAATATCACAGCTTATGTAACTGTAAATTTCAAGGCACTTACAGAAGCAATCGATGCACTTGGTGGCCTTGATATCGAATTGAAGTCCAGCGAGCTTGACAAGCTGAATCAGTGTATCGATGAACAGCAGAGAGTTAATGGCATCCAGTCTTCTTATGTATATGAGACAGGTGTTGTACATCTCGATGGTGTTCAGGCTACCGCATATGCAAGAATCCGAAGTACAGACCAGGGAGATATCACAAGAGCATGGAGACAGAGAAAGGTTATCAGCCTTATGATCGAAAAGGCAAAGAGTGCCGGAATCTCCAAGTTAAATGACTGTCTGAATGCAGTTGTAGATGATATCAGCTCCAGCCTTACAAAGAAAGAGATCATGGATCTTGCAACGAACTGCTTCAATTACAAACTGAAATCTTCAACCGGTTTCCCATTTACATGGTCAACACCGACACTTGGAAGCAAGGGAAGTCTGGTTGTAGCAGGAGATCTGGAGAACAATGTAGTTGTTCTTCACAGATATCTGTTTAACGATTATGATTATGTTCCATCCCAGACAGTTAAAAATATCAGTGCAAATATCATCAACGATACAGGATATTATAACCAGATCGATCTGGATACGTTTACAGTAGAAGATGATCCGGATTCAATTGTTAATAAATAGTATATAGAAACATATCAGAAACGAAAGAACATCATGAAACCAGTCAGATTTTGTGGTGTTCTTTTTGTTATGGAGAACAGATCCGGAGCTACGATAATTTGAATAAAATCTTTCCAACTTCCTGTTTGAAATATAGTTATATTGTGCTATACTAGGATAGAAAAATTTTGAGAAAACATAAGAGGTTACAATTATGGAAATGAACAGAGTGTTATTGAAACTTAGTGGAGAAGCACTTGCCGGAGAAAAAAAGCAGGGCTTTGATGAAAAGACTGTATATGATGTTGCCGGACAGGTGAAGAAGATTCTGGATAAAGGAATCCAGCTTTGTGTAGTAATCGGTGGTGGTAATTTCTGGCGTGGCAGAACCTCAGAAAATATGGATCGTGTAAAAGCAGATTCAATCGGCATGCTTGCAACTGTTATGAACTGTATCTATACCGCAGATGCTTTTCGTGTATTTGGAATCAAATCACATATCATGACCCCATTTGCATGCGGAACAATGACAGAGCTGTTCAACCGTGATAAAGCTGTAAAATATATGGAGCAGGGAGAAGTTGTTTTCTTTGCCGGAGGAATCGGACATCCGTATTTCTCAACAGATATGGCAACTGTTCTTATGGCGGTTGAAGTAAAGGCAGATGTAGTCTTATCTGCAAAAGCAATTGACGGCGTATATGACAGTGATCCTAAGACAAATCCAAATGCAAAGAAATATGACAGCATGCAGATGAAAGACATTGTTGATAATAAGCTTGGAGTTATCGATCTTGCATCTGCAGTTCTTGCAATGGAAAACAAAATGCCGATGATGTTATTCGGCTTAAATGGTGAAGACAGTATTGTAAAGGCCGTTACCGGTGGCTTTACAGGAACATATGTGAACGTATAAATAAACAGGAGGAACAAAGATATGTTGACACAGTACGAAGAGAAAATGACGAAGACAGTTGAAAACCTGGAAGGGGAATATGCTACGATCCGTGCAGGACGTGCCAACCCTAACATTTTAAATAAGATCAAGGTAGAATATTATGGTGTACCGACACCGATGCAGCAGCTTGCAAATATCACCGTACCGGAAGCAAGAACGTTGATGATCGCACCATGGGAGCCATCACTGGTAAAGGCAATCGAGAAGGCGATCCTGAATTCAGATCTTGGGCTGACACCAAACAATGACGGTAAGAACATCATCCTGAATTTCCCTGAACTGACAGAGGAAAGAAGAAAAGAGATTGTTAAGGATATTAAGAAAAAAGGTGAGAATGCAAAAGTTGCTATCCGTAATGTCAGAAGAGATGCAAACGATGCGATCAAGAAGATGGAGAAAGCCGGAGATATCTCAGAGGATGAATTAAAGACAAACGAGGATAAGATCCAGAAGATGACAGACAAGTATGTTGGTCTGATCGATAAGGCTATTGAGAAGAAATCAACAGAGATCTTAACTGTTTAATTTGGAGTAATTATGAATAAAGAAATAAATGGAGAAATGATCAATATTCCTGAGCATGTTGCGATCATCATGGATGGAAACGGAAGATGGGCGAAGAAACGACTGATGCCAAGAACCTATGGACATTCAGAGGGCGCAAAGGCAATCGAGCGAACATGCGAGAATGCAGATGAACTTGGGATTAAATACCTGACTGTATACGCATTTTCTACCGAGAACTGGAAACGTTCAGTAGAGGAAGTATCTACGATCATGAATATTTTCCGCAAGTATCTGGTTGACAGCATCGAGCGATCCAATCGGAATAACATGCGCGTAAGGATCATCGGTAAGCGCGAGGATCTTCCGGAGGATATCGTGGAGAAGATGTATAATCTGGAGAAAGCTACAGCAAATAATACAGGACTTCAGTTTTCTGTAGCGATTAACTATGGCGGACGGGATGAGATCACAAGAGCGGTCAGACAGATTGCATCCGACTGTATGGCTGGAAAGCTATCACCGGATGCGGTTACAGAGGATACAGTCAGTTCCTACCTTGATACAAAGGAACTGACGGATCCGGATCTGTTGATTCGTACCAGCGGAGAGCTTCGGACATCGAATTTTCTTCCATGGCAGATCGCATATTCGGAATTTTATTTTACGGATGTGTTATGGCCGGACTTTGATATGGACGAGCTGGTTAATGCATGTCGGTATTACAGTCATAGAGACCGTCGGTATGGCGGGGTAAAATAAAGAGGAAATAATATGTTTAAACAACGGACAATCAGTGCAGTGATCCTGGTGATCATTGCAGCAATCACACTTTATTTTGGCGGAGCACTTACATGTCTGGTAATGTGTGCGGTTTCGCTGATCGGTGTGATGGAGTTACTTCGTATATATGGGCTGAACAAGAAAGGACTTGGATATGCAGCTTATGGTGCAACGGTTTTTTATTATGTATTGTTGTATTTTGACCTGCATCAGTTTATATTACCGTTGATCGCGGTCTATATGCTGGTCATCCTTGCAATCTATGTGCTCACATATCCGAATTACAAAGATAAAGAGATCATGGCGGCATTTTTTGCATTTGTATATGTAGGTGTAATGTTGTCGTATGTGTATCTCATACGAGATATGAAACATGGACTGATTCTTGTTCTGCTGATCTTTGTCAGCTCCTGGGGTAATGATACCTGTGCCTATTTGGTCGGACGCGCGATCGGTAAGCACAAGATGTCACCGATCTTAAGTCCGAAGAAGAGTATCGAGGGTCTGATCGGCGGAATCGTTGGAGCAGGAATATTAGGTGTTGTATTTGGTTTGATTTATAATCATTTCATGCAGGTTGCACATTCTGTATGGATATTTGCATTGATCGGAGCTGTATGTGCGCTGCCTGCAGTTATCGGGGATCTGGCGGCTTCTGCAATCAAGAGAAATAATGATATCAAAGATTATGGCAAGCTGATACCGGGGCATGGCGGAATCCTTGACCGGTTTGACAGTATTATATTTACAGCACCAATTATGTATTATCTTATATTATATTTGTTGTAATCAGAAAAAGCAGTGTGGGAGAGCGTACAGATGAACTGTGCTCATAATTACGCTGCTTTTCCTTTATGTCGCATTGGAAATAGTGCAGACAGATAAAAATGTTAGATACAGATGTTTGAAATGGTAAAGGAGAACAAATATGAAACATGTAGCTATCATAGGATCCACAGGATCTATAGGAACACAGACACTTGAGATCGCAAGATGGAATCAGGATATAAAAATCTGTGCTTTATCAGCAGGAAGAAACATAGACTTATTAGAGAAGCAGGCGAGAGAGTTCCGACCGGAGATCGTTGGTCTGTGGGATGAGAAGCTGGCAGATGAATTAAAAGATCGTCTGAAGGATATGGATATCCGTGTCGTATCAGGCATGGATGGACTGATCGAGATTGCAGAATACAAGACATCGGATATATTAGTTACCGCTATTGTAGGAATGATCGGTATCCGCCCGACTGTGGCAGCGATTAAAGCGGGAAAAGATATTGCCCTTGCAAATAAAGAAACTCTGGTTACAGCGGGACATATCATTATGCCGCTTGCAAAGGAAAAAGGAGTATCAATCCTTCCGGTTGACAGTGAACATTCGGCAATCTTCCAGTCATTGCAGGGAAATACACATGATTCCATTGAAAAAATTCTGTTGACAGCATCCGGTGGACCATTTCGTGGCAAGAGTAGAGAGTTTTTAAAGCATGTGAAATTAGAGGACGCATTAAAGCATCCAAACTGGAGCATGGGAAGAAAGATCACCATTGATTCAGCAACGATGGTAAATAAAGGGCTGGAAGTTATTGAAGCAAAATGGTTATTTGATGTAGCACCGGAAAATATTCAGGTTGTGATCCAGCCGCAGAGTATCATTCATTCTATGGTAGAATAAAAGATGGAGCAGTGATCGCACAGCTCGGTACGCCGGATATGAAGCTGCCGATCCAGTATGCGCTGTTCTATCCGGAACGAAGATACATGCCGGGAGATTGTCTTGACTTTACGAAGCTTTCATCGATTGTGATCGAGACACCGGATATGGATACCTTTCTTGGGTTACGATATGCATATGAGGCAATCGGGATCGGCGGTTCGATGCCTACAGTATTCAATGCGGCAAATGAATATGCAGTAAAGCAGTTCTTAGACAGAAAAATCGATTTTCTTGATATCTATGATATCATCCGTGCATCCATGGATCATCATAATTTGATTGAAAATCCTGATATAGATGAGATTCTTGCAACCGAGCAGGAAGTATATGAATTTATTGAAAGTGGGTGTTAGTTTTTGAATATCATATTAATCATACTAGTCTTTGGTGTCATCATTTTCTTTCATGAGCTGGGACATTTTATCGTAGCAAAGATCAATCATATCACAGTAAAAGAGTTTTCGATGGGATTCGGACCGAAGCTATTTCAGTTTCATAAGAAAGAAACACAGTATACGCTGCGGCTGATTCCGCTTGGCGGCTATTGTATGATGCTCAGCGAAGATGATGAAGAAAACGAAAATGATGAGAATTCCTTTGAGAAGAAATCCATCTGGGCAAGAATGGCGGTTGTACTTGCAGGACCTGCCATGAACTTCGTGATCGCATTTTTATTTTCCATGGTGATCATTCATTTCTGTGGAAGTGATCCTGCGATCATAGGAGCAGTATACAATAAAGATAATATTGAAAAATACCAGATTAAAAATGCCGAGGAATATTTTAATGGTGTATATCCGGCGGAAGAAGCCGGGATATCAGATGGCGACCGGGTATTGAAAATCGAGGGAAGCACGGTTAAGAATTTCCGTGAGTTACAGATCTACCTTCAGATTTATGGAGATGGTTCACCGATCGATCTGACACTTGAGAAAGAAGACGGAACGGTCTATGATACGACGGTACATCCGGCAAAGACACCGGATGGCTATAAGATCGGAATAATGAGTGTCGGTTATCAGCTCCCGAAGAACTTTGGAGAGCTTTGTAAATATTCTGCTTATGAGACCAGATACTGGGTAAAAGCAACCTTCTTAAGTCTGAAGCTGATCGTTACCCGTCAGGTAAGTTCGGATGAAGTATCCGGCCCGGTCGGAGTAGCGAAGAACATGAACGATACCTTCAATGAGGCAGCAAAGAGCAGTGTGCTCGATCTGTTCTTAAACTGGATGAATTATATCGTACTGCTGTCGGCAAACCTTGGCGTTATGAACCTGCTGCCGATACCGGGCTTGGATGGAGGAAGATTTATCTTCCTGTTAATTGAAGCAGTAACGAGAAAGAAGGTTCCGAAGGATAAGGAGAATATTGTGACGCTGATCGGATTTGTTCTGGTTATGCTGTTGATGGTTGTGATATTATTTAACGATATCAAGAATGTATTCTTTCATTAGATGAACAGGAGTTAAACAGGAGTTAATATGTACAGAGATCATACAAAAGTTATAAAGATAGGAGACCGGGTGATCGGTGGTGGAAATCCGATCCTGATCCAGTCGATGACAAATACAAAAACCAGTGATATAGATGCTACAGTTGCACAGATCTTAAAACTTGAAAAGGCAGGCTGTGACATCATCAGAAGCACCGTAAATGATGATGCGGCAGCGGCAGCGATCCCTGCGATCAAGAAACAGATCCATATTCCGCTGGTTGCAGACATTCATTTTGATTACCGCCTGGCGATCGCAGCGGCTGAGGCGGGAGCAGATAAGATCCGTATCAATCCGGGTAATATCGGTGGTAAGGATAAGCTGGCACAGGTAGTAGCGGTATGTAAGGAACGGAATATACCGATCCGTGTCGGTGTAAACAGCGGTTCCCTTGAAAAAGAATTAGTTGAAAAATACCACGGCGTGACAGCGGAAGGAATCGTTGAGAGTGCGTTGGATAAGGTTCATATGATCGAAGACTGCGGATATGACAATATGGTCATCAGTATTAAATCTTCCGATGTTATGATGTGTGTAAAAGCACATGAGCTGATCGCAGATCAGACGAATTATCCGCTGCATGTGGGTATCACGGAATCCGGTACGGTTATGAGCGGTAATATCAAATCCTCTGTAGGACTTGGTATTATCCTGCATGAGGGAATCGGAGATACGATCCGTGTATCCTTAACAGGGGATCCGGTCAATGAGATCATGACAGCAAAGATGATCTTAAAGACGCTTGGACTCCGTACAGGAGGAATCGAACTTGTGTCCTGCCCGACCTGTGGAAGAACGGAGATTGATCTGATCGGACTGGCAGAACAGGTAGAAAAGCTGGTTGCCGATTATGATCATCTGAATATCAAGGTTGCTGTTATGGGCTGTGTTGTAAACGGACCGGGCGAAGCAAAGGAAGCAGATCTTGGAATTGCGGGCGGAAAAGGCTGCGGTATCCTGATCAAAAAAGGACAGATCATAAAGAAGATCGACGAGAAAGATATATTATCAACATTAAAGTACGAGTTAGATAACTGGAGTGAATAGAACGTGCCGGTAGAAGCAAAATTATTTTTTGAAGTATTTCCTGAACTGAATATGGATAAAGAGATGTCTTCCCTGTTTGAGGATACGATGATCGAAAAGGTAGTAATGAAGCAGGCAGAACGACGGCTTATTATCAGCCTTCTGTCGAAGCATCTGATTAGCCGTCCGAAGATTGTACAGGTGGAAGATATCATTTGCGGACATTTATTTCGTGGACGTGGTTATAAGGTCATCATTGATGACCATTATGAGCTGTCTTCCCAGTACAATACCAGAACCTTAACAGAGGTATATAAGGACAGTATCTTGTATGATGTCGAGAAAATCAGTCATGTTGGATATCGTTTATTAAAGCGGGCAGAATGGTATTATGCAGATGATATTATCACGCTTGCGATGGAGGACAGTAAGCTGTCAAAGAGCCATTCGATCGGGATCAAAAAATATCTGGAGGAGACCTATAAGAAACGGTTCGGTATGGATATCAAGGTCGGTTTTGATTATACGGAATCTGATAAAGAGATGCTCCGCCGTGCAAATGAACAGAAGATGAAGCTTGAGATTGAGGCAATCTTAAGTAATGTACATGAGGATGCGGATTTGACCTTGGATGGTAAATCAGTAGATAAAAAGAAGCTGGTCGGAGAAGGCAAGAAGGATGCTCCGGCTGAAAAGAAAGCACCTGCACAGGACGAAAAGTCGAAGGAGACATTTGCCGCTAGAAGAAAGAAATATACCTCGAATGATCCGGATGTATTCTATGGCAGAGACTGCGAAGGGGAACTGGTAAAGATTTCTACATTAGTAGATGGTATCGGTGAAGTCTGTATTCATGGCCAGTTGATCAAGATGGAAGAAAAGGTTCTCCGAAATGGTAAGACTTTATTCATCTGCAATATTACGGATTTTGAAGATACGATCGCATTTAAGATATTTGCATCAGAGGATGATGTGCCGGTTTATAAGGATGAGTTAAAAGAAGGAAGCTTCTATCGGTTAAAGGGTGTGCCGTTATACGATACTTTTTCCAAGGAGTTAAATATTGCATCTGTGCGTGGTATCAAGCATATACCGGATTTCCGTGTGCCAAGAGTTGACACATCACTTGAAAAACGTGTGGAATTACATATGCATACGGTTATGAGCGAGATGGACAGTGTTGTTGATATCGAGAAGATCGTGAAACGTGCAAATGACTGGGGACACCCGGCGATTGCAATCACGGATCACGGCGTTGCACAGGCGTTCCCGATTGCAGCACATGCAAAGGGTATGAAGGATGGCTTTAAACTGATCTTTGGCTGTGAGGGATATTTTGTCGATGACCTGAAGAATCTGGTTATCAATCCCAAAGGACAGGATTTGAATACAGAATATATCGTATTCGATATCGAGACGACCGGTCTTAGTCAGAAGAAGAATAAATCATAGAGATCGGAGCTGTAAAGGTAAAAGATGGAGAGGAGATCGATCGTTTCTCGGAATTTATCAATCCGGAAGAACCGATCCCTTATAGTATAGAGCAGTTGACTTCCATTACAGATGAGATGGTTATGCATGCACCGACCGTCGACGTGATCCTGCCGAAGTTTTTGGAATTCTGTGGTGATGATATCGTTGTTGCACATAATGCAGCATTTGATACCGGATTCATCAAGAAAAATGCCAAAGATCTTGGAATGAAATTCGATAATACGATCATGGATACCATGACACTCAGCCATGTGTTATTGCCGGAGCTTGGTAAGTTTACACTGGATCGTGTCTGTAAGGCGTTAAATGTAAAAAATGAACATCATCACCGTGCTGTTGATGATGCAAATGCAACCGCAAAAATTTTCGTAAAATTATATGAGATGTTAGTGGAACGTGGCGTAAAGACGGTGGAGGATGTAAATGAATTAGGTTCTGCATCGGATGATACGATCAAAAAAGGCAGAACATATCATGGCATCATTCTGGCAAAAAATGAGATCGGCCGTGTGAATCTGTATCGTCTGATTTCTGAAGCGCATGTCAGATACTTCAACCGCAGACCGCGTATGCCTATGAGCATGATCAATAAATACAGAGAAGGACTGATCTTAGGTTCTGCCTGTGAAGCAGGTGAGCTGTTCCGTGCGGTCGTAGATGATGCACCGGATGAAGAAATTGCAAGACTTGTTAATTTCTTTGATTATCTGGAGATACAGCCGATCGGAAATAACGAGTTTATGACCAGAAAGAAGGAGAATCCTTGTACGATCGAGGATCTTCAGAATTATAATAAGCGTATCGTGGAGCTTGGACGATTATTTAATAAGCCGGTTGTTGCAACCTGTGATGTCCATTTCCTTGATCCGGAAGACAGTATCTATCGTGCGATCATCATGAAAAGTAAAGGTTTTGAGGATGCAGTTAATCAGCCTCCGCTTTATTTCAGAACGACGGAAGAAATGTTGCGGAATTCGAATATCTGGGAAGTGAGAAAGCCAGAGAGGTCGTTATTACGAATACGAATCTGATCGCGGATATGGTGGAATATATGGACCCGGTTCGACCGGATAAAGCTCCGCCTATCATCGAAAATTCGGATGAGACACTTACGAATATCTGTTATGAAAAGGCTCATAAGATCTATGGGCCGGATCTGCCGGAGGTCGTTGTAGAACGACTGGAACGTGAGTTACATTCCATTATATCAAATGGATTTGCCGTTATGTATATCATTGCACAGAAGCTTGTGTGGGATTCCAACGATCATGGCTATCTGGTTGGTTCCAGAGGATCTGTAGGTTCTTCCTTCGTAGCAACGATGGCGGGTATCACAGAAGTTAATCCTCTGTCGGCACATTATATTTGTCCGGAGTGTCATTTTGTTGATTTTGATTCCGACATTGTGAAATCATATTCCGGTATGTCGGGATGTGATATGCCGGATCGTGACTGCCCTCGATGCGGTCATCCACTGATCAAAGAGGGACACGATATCCCATTTGAAACCTTCCTTGGATTCAAAGGAGATAAAGAGCCGGATATCGATCTGAACTTCTCCGGCGAATATCAGGCGAACGCCCA
>ERZ791624.554-NODE-554-length-25126-cov-4.290774_pt1 | contig 25126 bp, 18 predicted proteins | sample MGYA00510058_ERZ791624 | MGnify/ENA primary metagenome ERZ791624 (study PRJEB30046, sample SAMN00715158) | human gut metagenome | study: EMG produced TPA metagenomics assembly of the A metagenome-wide association study of gut microbiota in type 2...
GTCTCTTTCATTTTCTGTTACTTTTTAGTGTAACGCTATGGCAGGACTAGACAGTATATGAATTTAAGTTATTGTCAATGGGTGGCTTTTGCCACCCGATTTTTTTTTATACGTTCATGCTCTGCCTTATATGTTCCAATGTGCGCTCGGCAATGGGTCGTGTTTCCTCCGTCCAAAGGTCATAGTCATGTACGGATATTCCCACACTCTGCAAGTCACGGATATAGCCGGACACATAATCTCCTGTAGGGAGGTAAACGAACTGCATCCATGCGTCCCTGCTGTCTGTCAATATAAAATAGTATTTCATGTTCTTTCTTTTTTATGGGTTATCTGTTTCGGGTGTGGGCGGTATTGTGTACCGCCACACCTTTAGTATTCTTTCATTTCGGCAATGGGGGTATATTTTCTGAGCCATTCCACCACATGCACCATGTTGTATTCGGAAGTAATGACTGCCGTATGTTCGTTTATCGGGGTCATTCTTGTACTTTCGTAGCTCTCTATCCACTCCTTTAGTGTTGCCACATCACAAGTATCGGTACACATCATATCCAAAATTCTGATAGGGTCGCTGAATGTCACAATCAAAGTATCATAGTATGCTGTCATAATCTGTCCTCCTTTCCTTTTATCCATTCGTCACGCAGGTGTCTGCACTCTTCCAATGTCGGTCTAACGCAAGAGAAAAGTTCTCCGTCCGTGTGTCGGTAGTCATACTGGAAAAGGGTTGTTCTTTTCCGTCTGATAGTCGTTTGGTACTTTTCGTACTTCTCAGTACCTGCCGTCTGGCAGGTACTCACTCCGTTGATGGTCATTCTTGTTGTCATGGTAGTCATTTATTAAAATTCAACAATCAGTAGTCGGTTCTCCATTACCTTTTCGGGGTCGGTTATCATCCTTTGGGCTACCCAAAGGTGATGCGCTCCGAAGCCGTAGGCGAACAGCCTTCCGAAGTTCTCGTTTTCTGAAAGTTTCGCCATTGAATTGCGGATTTCCGTTTCGCTGAAACTCAAGGACAAGGTGTTTATCAGACTGACAAAGATGTCGGTTACTTTCTCGTCCCATAATATCAGTATGTTTTCTATCTTTATTTCCATATCATGTATATTTTGAAGTCTATAAATCAAGCACTCATCCGCTTGCGGATAAGTTCGGCATTGCTCTCTACAAGGCTGATGATGCGGTCGTGGTATTCGGTATTGGAATTGCATACACCTCTGCTCTGTACCACCTTGAATGTTGTCAGTGAAACCTCCACCGTTTCAATGCGTTTGCCGTCAATGGTTGCGGATAGGATAAGGGAGTCTGTCCTCTTGTGATAGCTTCCCACACAATGGTGCATCAGTTTACCTTCAAGTTGCATTTCCGCCACACTCTCAATGACCTTTACAAGAATAAGGTTGTCGGTAAACACAAGTCCGAAGAACTTGCCTTTGGACTTCAGATAATTCTTTTCGTCCTTGACCAACTGCTCCCTGCGTTGCTCCGCTCTTTCCCTTTCAATCTGTTCTTCACGTTTTCTGACAAGTCGGTCATGTACCTTTTTCAAGTCTGTCGGACAAACATATTTTGGGCAGTGGGTGTCTTTCCCGAAATGTCGGAGCAGTCTTACAAGGTCACACCACATGGAGGCATCTGCAATATGATAGCCGTTTCGGATACAGATTTTTATGGAGTTCCAATATTCATGCAAATTGACATTTGAAATGACGGCATATCTGAACATTTCTGTCTGTCCCGCTTTAAGCAATGTTTCCTTTTTGCTGTCCGTCAGAATGGCGGTAAAAAATTCGTATGGGGTCAGTTCGTGGAATGCTCCCTTGAAGCCGTTCCGCCTTAATTCGGGAATGATGCGCATTGCCGGATAAGTCTTGTATGCGTCTATGTTGTATGCTTTCAGCATCTTGTTGCTGCGCAAATCCATATCGCTCCATTCAGTCCAAAGGTCATAGTACATCGTGTGCATGGCTCTCAGTCGGGCAATAACTTCGGTCTTTCCGTTTGGGGCAATCCACCATTGCACCACCTCCCGAATGGAATACTCTGCCTTCTGTCCCACCTTGTATGTTGCTCCTACCATAAAGTAGCGCAACACTTGATAGCCTTTTCGGGTCGTAATGATTTCATAATATGCGCTGTCCCTGAAAACTCTCTTTCGGGTATCAAGTATTTCAAGTTCCTTTCCGCAATGGGGACAGCTACAGCCACATATAGTTTCCGCAAGAGTGTGTCCGCCTTTCCAGCGGTGTCCACATTCCGAACAAGTGATAGTTCCGCCTTTTGTGCGGTAGGCATGATGCTTGAAGCAATGTTCAAAAGCGTATGCTTTCTGCTTGTCTGTCAGTTCGGGCAGTCCGCTTGACAAACGGACTACCTCTTTCTGTATGCGTGTTCTCGGTTTCATATCAAAAATCAAATAATGAGGGTTGGACTTGTGTTTCTTTTTTCGCTGTCGGCTTGTTGCGGTTCTGTAGCTTTTGGAGTTCCATCTGCTGATATTGGGCAACCGCCTTTCTTCTTGCTTCCTGCTTTTCCTCTTCTGTCAGTTCCACCACATGGTTTACAACTACTTGACATTGTATAGGCTTGCCTACTTCAATCTCGTTTTCATCGTAATAGTGAATGGCTTGTCCGTAAATCTCTCCGTCTGAAAAGCCGTTGCAACCGCTTTTCTGCACATAGTTCAGAATGTATGTGACACAATCGTCTATGTTCTTGGCTGGGTTGCGGTAGCTTTTGGCGAATAGTTCATCTTCCGCTGCTCTCTGCTCCAAAAACATCTGTATGGTTCGTTTGAAATGGTCTGTTCCTTTCATCATAATCTCAAATTTTAGTCGGGTTGTCGTTCAAATAAAGTATCTCGCAATCTTCCACTTCTGTGGGAAGTCCGAAAAGGGGGTAATGGGTGAAATAAGGCTGTGCGTTCCCTTCTTCATCTGTGAGGGGTGAAACATCTTGTACTTGCCATCGCTTCATCCATCTGTCTATTGTCTGAACTTCATCGTCTGTGAGTGCGGTTGCATCACCATTGATGATATAGGCTAAACTCCATGTGGGTATCTTTTCCGTTGTCCTGTTCATATCCGTTCATTTATTGGGTCAGACAATCTCTTGTAAAATCTCCGTGTGGTATTGTGGAGGACATTCCACCAAAAGAAAACCGATAAAGTCCTTTCTCGCTTCCTTGTTGAGTTCGTGGTATAGCCTTCTTAGGGTTGAATGGTTGCCGTTGATGTAGGTTTCCACCATATACTCAAAGATGTTGTCCACCTCGTAAAATCTGCATTGCTGCGCTGCTGTCTTGCTGTATCGTTTCATAATGCTATGCTTTTGGGAGTTAATTCAAAGTGTCAGTAGCCATAGGAGAAAGCCGAAAATGGCAATGAGGAATATGATGAATACCATTACATTGATAACCATTCGGAATACTCCACAGACTATTTCTCTGATGATGTACCAAAGGATATTGACTATCCAAAGAAAACAGCGCAACAGAAATGCGAATACTGCAAGTCCAATGGATTGCGCTGTCTGTCTTATGTTCATTGCTGCTGTCATTTTGGGTGTCGTTTGTCAAGTTCTACAATTCTGTCAATTCTTCCGTACAATATCTTACGGAGTGCCGTCTTGTCCATAGCCTTGTATTCTCTCCATTGTCCGTACTGGCTTACAAGGAATGTCCTCAGTATGTCGGAGAAGTCAAACCGCCATCCTTGCAATGGTATCGCACTTTTGAAATAGGTATTGCCGTTTACCTTTTCGGTTATCCAATTCTTTTCCTCTCTGTTCAGCACCTCGCCATTGTTCACTTTCATACGAAGTCTGTAAACCTTACACTCATGTAGGCTTTCCAATGTCGGAACTTCCCACTTCACGAATTTTGTTGCTACTGCTGCTTCCATATCCATTTGTTTTTATTTTTAATGCGGATTCGAGAGCTGAGGGAGTTGAGTTTCCAACCTTATATGCCTCCCGTTTATCCGACATTTTTTTTAATGCGTCTTTCTGTCGCTTCGGTCGTTTTCGTTTCGGGTGCTTCAAAAAAGGTAGGGAGTGGGTAGAGCAAGGGTTTTCAAAGAAAAAATACTACCCGCAGGGCTGGAGATTTTTTCTAAAAACCATTGAGCATCCCAATCCCGGATTTACCTTTGCACCCAGAACGGGAACGATCCACCTGATGCGACTGTCTGAAAGACCATCAAAATGGAGGTAAACGGATGTGGAGGCATATTGGATATGAAATGTTCCGGGAAAAGAAAGAAAGGAAATCTCAAAAAGAAGGGATACGGCGAAAACGTGAAACCGGCAAACATTCCAAGAAAGTATGTTGCAACCGTGTGGCTAAACCTGTTTAGTTATGCGGTTGCAATTTTCTTTCCGGTTTGCCGTCATGGGTAATGGCACTTTTCATTTATGGAAGGTGTGGTTACCCATGACTTCCGTTTTCGATTAGAGGAACCGACAAAAAAAGAAAATCAACAGGTAACAGCCGTAAAAGCACCGCTTGTGGCATAAGCAAAAAAAAGAAAGGGGCCTTGCATCATCAGTCTGAACATGGTTCAGGCGTGACGCAAAGCCCTTTTCTATGCTTATGCAATAGTAGGAACATGGTCGTCAACTTATTGATGATGATGTTCCTACGAATAAATTCGCTTTTACGGAAAAACTTGTCTGTGGAGCTTAAAAAGCTGGATTTTTATTTCAATATATGCCATTAAAGTGCTACTTTTGCATACGAAGAGTTCTTTGAAGGTTACGCAATGCGCAGAAGAATAAAACAGCAGATAACTAACTAATTCGTAACCTATTACTACTATGAGTTGGTAACTGCAACTCATTTTCAATCACTTAGACCTTTTTCGTAATTTCTACAAACAAAGTTACGAAATTTCTGCCACTGCCGTCAAACCATGATGCTTCCATCATATTGTGTCTGCTTGTGTACATAACAGGGCGACCATATTCTCGGCAAAGCCTTTTGTACAGTTTGTCGTATCTTTTTGTGCTGTGCTTGTGAGACGAGTAGTAGAAACTTACATTTGTCAGCCCTCCTCGGGAATAGTAAAGAATAGCGTCCTCCCATTTGTACCCAAGTTCTTTGACATTTCGCAAATAAACCTCGTGGTCACTATATCCGTCGATAAAATAGCCTGTGTTTCTAAGCCTGTCAATACTGGTATAAATTCGGTATCCGAATTCAAGACCCAAAACAGTTCTCAGTATCGGAGCATGGTCGTAAGGGCAGTAATTATGAGGCCTTGTAGGGCGATGGACTATATGTGGCCTTGGCCTGTATGGTCTTCTTGGAGGAGTTACCGGTCGGTAATGCCCGTGATTTCCGTGGTGACGGTCGTCATCCCAGTCGTCATCATCCCAGTCATGATGTCTGCCTGGTTTGCGGTTGTCAGACCACTTATCTCCTCTTATAGGTCTGCGGTTCTTCTCTTTGTCAAAATCTTTTCGTTTGCCTCTATTACCGTCATATCGTTTGTCTGAGTTTCCTCCTCTGTTGCCAAGTGTAGATTTGTCTTTATATGGTTTCTCGATTCGGTCAGGTCTGTTCCCTTTTTTATCTTTTTCTTTGTCTTGGTTGCCGGAATTTCCCCGGTATCCGTTATATTGGTTTAGAGGAGTTGGTGCGGAATATGTGTTAGGTGTGGTTGCTGATAGTGCAATTATAGCAATCAGCAGTAGGAATAAATTCTTAATATTTTTCATAATTAACCTTATTTTGTCATTGTTTTACTTTAGATAGAAAAAATTAGTGTAGGTTTAAAAATTATGAGTGTGAAAAGCGAAAATTTTACAATTATTGCTCTTTTTGAGGTTAAAAATAATTATTATTTTTGTAGAAGCAAAGAGTTTTCATTTTAATTAACCAGATTCCGTGAAATATTATATTCTATTTGTATTATTATTTTGTATTGGATGTGTTTCTGTTCCATTTGATTCTTCTGTGTCTATGCTGCTTGAAGAGTTAGATGACAGTATATCCAATCGTCATATTATCGAGAGCCGTAAATTGCTTGCCCTTGAAAATTTAAAGAAAAAGGCAAAAGAAAATTTTCCGGGCAATAGGATTGCTGTTTATGGAAAGTTATATAAAGAATATCTGAATTTTGATGTTGATTCTGCCATATTTTATGCTATGAAAGAAGAAAAGCAGGCTGTTTCTGATGGCCTGTCTGGTGCGGTTATTGATGCGAGGTTGAATATACAGAGTGCTTATAATCTTGCCGGTCAGTATGTTGAATCTTTAAGAATGCAGAATCGGCTTGATACCTTTAGAATGAGCAATGAGCAAAAGCGTCGCTATTATTATAATCGTAGGGTACTTTATGGGGGACTGCAGGAAGGTGCTGTTATCGACAGTATCCGTATAGCGTATAGTAACGTTGTCAATCATTCAATTGGCAGGATGTTTGAACTAACCAACAAAGAGTCGGTTGATTATCTTTTTTTATGGGCGAACTATATTTGTGATAATGGAGGAGATGCCAAATCGTGTATAAATAAAATCAAATCAAGACTTGATGAGGGTGATTTGTCCTTGCATTATACTGCTATTTCATACTATTTGCTATCTCATTTATATTTGCATATCGATGATAGACAAAACGCACTTAAATGTCTTGCAAGAAGTGCTATATTTGATATGTCAATTCCGGTTAGAGAGCACAGGTCGCTATATGAATTGGCAGCGATGCTATATGAGGAAGGAGATGTTGAGAGAGCCTATAGGTATATTGATACTTCACTTGATGATATTTTCAGGGCTAAAGCAAAAATGCAACTTAAATCAGTTGAGGAGGTTATGCCGTCGATTTCTTCTGCTTTTTCTGCAAAAAAAGAAATGGACAGAATGCGTCAAAATTACTTTTCAATTGCTCTCGTTTTTGTCTTGTTGCTGCTTGTTGCTGCTGTCTATTTTATCTATTCTGAGAAAAGGAAGGTGGACAAAGCGAGAAAATCTCTTGAAAAACTTGTTGCTGAATTGCACGATACTAATGCGAAACTCAAAGAGGCTAATCAGTTAAAGGAATTATATATTGGCCAGTATGTTGATTTATGCTCTTCTTATATTGGTCAACTGGAGAAATTCAGGAGTCATTTGATTAATGTTGCCCGCACAAAAGGATTAGAAAAAACGCTTTCTGCTCTAAAGTCGCCGGCTGTTGTTAATGAGGAATTATCTGATTTCTATCGGATTTTTGACGAGTCATTCCTTTCTATTTATCCTAACTTTGTAGATGATTTCAATTCGCTTTTGATGCCGGAATTCAGGGGAGTGAAAGTAACCAGTGGATTAAATACAGAACTTAGGGTTTTTGCCTTGATACGCTTAGGTATTGACGATTCTGCTAAAATTGCAGAATTCTTGCGTCGATCAGTTTCTACCATATATAATTATCGGGTCAAATATAGAAATATGGCTAATGGTAGCCGAAGTGAATTTGAAATAAAGGTAAAGACAATTGGCGGAAGGGCTAATTAGTTACTACTATTTAGAATATTATTAATTATATTAATTTGCTAATCTATAGTGTGATAGAATAATTAATTAACTACTATTATAGCAAAATGCTATTGACAATTGAAAATGAAGTTGTAACTTTGAAAATGCAAAGGAGAACTAATTTGCTTTTGTAAAACCAATAAATGAAAAATTGGATTCACCTTAATTTACTCACTAAAAATTAATACATTAAAATCATATTAGCACTATGAAAAAAATCTTCCTATCAATGCTTGCTTTTGTGGCAACTGCTGGGTTTGCCGCAGAGGTGCAAAAATCGCCAGACGGTAATTTGTCGCTCTCTTTTGATGTAAATGAGAACGGCGCACCTGTCTATTCTGTTGACTTTAAAGGAATGTCAGTTATTAGCCCAAGTACTCTTGGTGTTGAACTTATAAAAGGAGAGTCCTTCCTTGATAAGTTTAAGGTTGAAAAAGTTACAAGGTCTTCTTTTGACGAAACTTGGACTCCTGTTTGGGGAGAGACCAAGACTATCCGTAATAACTATAATGAAATGGCTGTACGTTTGTCTCAAAATGCCGAAGGCAAGGAGAGAGAGATGATTATACGTTTCAGAGTTTTCAACGACGGTGTGGGATTTAGGTATGAGTGGCCTGAGCAGGCTAACCTTAACTATTTTGTTATTAAGGAAGAGCGTACTCGTTTTACTTTGACTGGTGACCATAAGTCTTTCTGGATTCCTGGTGATTATGATACTCAGGAATATGACTATTGTGTATGCAAATTGTCGGAAATCAGAAAAGAAATGTCAAAATATCTCAATCCTGATAATGCTTCTACAACTGTTTTCTCACCGACAGGTGTTCAAACTTCATTACAGATGAAGACTGATGATGGCTTGTATATCAATATACATGAGGCTGCGTGCGTAAATTATTCTACTATGCACCTGAATTATGATGAGAAAGCGAATGCGTTCGAGTCATGGCTTACTCCAGATGCGAGAGGTAATAAAGGATACATGATGTCGCCTTGCATTTCTCCTTGGAGAACAGTTATGGTTGTTGATGATGCTCGCAAGGTTCTCGACTCTAAAATTATTCTTAACCTTAACGAGCCTTGCAAGATTGAAGACACTTCTTGGATTCATCCAACAAAATATATGGGCGTTTGGTGGGAGATGATTACAGGTAAAGGTACTTGGGCTTATTCTGACGCAACAGCAGTTAATCTTGACAGCGTTGACTATAAGAATATGAAGCCGAATGTTACTCACTCTGCAAATAATGCAAACGTTAAGAAATATATCGATTTCGCTTCTGAGCATGGATTTGACCAATTGCTTGTTGAAGGTTGGAATATCGGTTGGGAGGACTGGATTGGAAATGAAAAAGATTATGTCTTTGACTTCCAAACACCTTATCCAGATTTTGATATCGCAATGCTTAATAAGTATGCGCAAGATAGAAATATGAAGTTGATGATGCACCATGAAACATCTGGTTCATTGCGTAACTATGAGCGTCACATGGAGGATGCTTATAACTTGATGAACAAGTATGGCTATGATGCCGTTAAGAGCGGTTATGTTGGCAATATCTTGCCACGCGGCGAGCACCACTATGGTCAATGGGCAAATAACCACTATCTATACGCAATCAAAGAGGCTGCTAAGCATAAAATTATGGTAAATGCCCATGAGGCTACCCGTCCTACAGGGCTTTGCAGAACTTATCCAAACCTTGTTGGTAACGAAAGTGCGAGAGGTACAGAATATCAGGCATTCGGAGGAACTATGCCTCATCACGTGACAATCCTTCCGTTTACTCGCTTGCAGGGTGGTCCGATGGATTATACTCCTGGTATCTTCTGCATGGATTTGTCATCATTCGTTCCAGGACAGAAGTCAAAGGTGAATTCAACACTATGTAATCAATTGGCGCTATATGTAACTATGTACTCTCCGCTACAAATGGCAGCAGACCTACCTGAGCATTATCAGAAATATATGGATGCATTCCAGTTTATCAAAGATGTTGCGGTTGATTGGGATGAAAGCAAATATCTCTCTGCTGAACCAGGAGAATATATCATTGCAGCCCGTAAAGAGAAGGGTGGAGAGCGTTGGTTCGTTGGCGGCGTTACAAATGGAGATGCGCGCACAATGCCTGTTGCTTTCGATTTCTTGGATGCAGGTCGCAAATACGTTGCAACAGTATATGCTGATGCTAAAGACGCAGATTACGAGAAAAACCCTGAAAAGTATGTAATAACAAAGGGTCTTGTAACTTCTAAGGATGCTGTAAAAATGTATATGGCAAGAGGTGGCGGTTTCGCTATCAGTCTTGTTCCTGCATCTGATTCTGACAAAAAAATCAAGAAACTCAAAATTAAATAAGTCCATTTTTAGGTAAATTATTAAGGTCAAAAGGCGTGTCAATAATATCTGACACGCCTTTTGTTTATAAGGAGAAAAAATTTCTTAATGGTTGCTGTGGAGTTATTGGAAATTAAACTATTGCTGACATTAAATTGATTCCAAAAGTTTTTATTGTAAAATATTAATTTAAGGGTAATAATAGTCTTTTTCATGGAAAAATGACATTAAGAGTGATTTTTTTGAGAAATTTCTTGCAGATTTAAAATTTGTTGCCTATCTTTGCACTCGCAAAACAGCAATGGTGTGGTAGTTCAGTTGGTTAGAATACATGCCTGTCACGCATGGGGTCGCGGGTTCGAGTCCCGTCCGCACCGCAAAAAGATCGAGTCCTCTCGGTCTTTTTTTGTATATATGGAGGAAGTTCTGATGGCATAGGAAAAGCCTAATGCTATTAAAAAAGCCAGTATCCTTTCGATACTGGCTTTTGTTGTTATTTACTGCTTCTTTATCTTCGTGGGCAGTTCCTTTGATTCTTTTGCTTTGGACATTTGTTTGGGCAATTCTGCTTCTTTGGGCAGTTCTCAGGATTGTTATAGTATGGGCAATCCTTTCGAGGGCATTCGCCGGTACATTTGTCGCAACGGTTAGGACAATCCTTGTAGTATGGACATTGCTGGTTGCAGTTTGCTTGTCTTGGACATTCTTTTCTTGGGCAGTTGTTATTGTTCGGGCACTGGTTTGCTGCATATACGGCTGATGCTGTCCCGATGCATATAATAGCCGCAAATAATATTGCAATTAGTCTTTTCATACCAATGTGTTTTTAATAATTTCCTAAATCTATATTTGCAAATTTAGTGATTGTTTGTTTAATACCAAATATGGCTAATTGGAAAACTTGTCATTTTATCGTTTTTTAGCATTTTTTTGCGGGATGCTTTTGAATTAGGTAAGTTGTTGATATACAAGTGATAAATGCTATATGCAGTAGTAAAAAAGTAGTGAGTAAAGTATGTTTTATAACATATAGTATTATTGCTGAGGGTGTTTTCTTGATAAAAATCGTTATTGGCTTTTACTTTGCCGAAAAATCCATAATATGAGAAGATACCTATACATATTACCAGTTTTATTATTTTGTTTTGTGTTAGCAGAAGGAAAAAACAATTATAGATTTACTTCTGCTGAGTTAAAAGGAAAAACAAAAAAGGAGTTTATTGATGGATTGCTTGGCCGGATGACTGTTGAGGAAAAAATCGGGCAGTTGAATTTGCCAGGTTATGGGAATGTTGAGCCTGATGCAAAGAAAAGTGATATAGCTAGCCGAATCCGCAGAGGAGAAGTAGGTGGTATATTTAATATTAATGGACTAAAATCCATAAGGGCATTGCAAGAAGTTGCTGTTAAGGAAAGTCGCTTGGGCATTCCTATTATAATAGGTGCTGATGTTTGCTCCGGATATAAGACGGGTTTTCCGATACCTATGGGTATGGCTTGCTCTTTTAAGCCCGAAAATGTTGAAAAGGCAGCCAGAATATCGTCGGAAGAAGCGACTACCGGAGGTGTTTGCTGGACATATAGTCCAATGGTTGATATCAGTAGAGATGCCCGTTGGGGACGTTCTCGCGAAGGAGCAGGAGAGGATCCTTTTCTTGGTTCAGATATGGCCAAGGCGTGGGTTCGCGGATATCAAGGTGACGATCTGTCAGCAAATAATACAATGATGGCATGTGTAAAGCATTTTGCTCTTTATGGTGCTGCTGAGTCTGGTCGCGACTATAATCCAGTAGATATGAGCAGAGTAACAGCAATGAACTACTATCTTGAACCGTATAAAGCATCGATAGAGGCAGGAGTTGGAAGTGTGATGACTTCTTTTAATGAGTTTGAAAGCGTTCCTGCAACAGGTCATTCTTGGTTACTTAAAGATATACTGCGTGACGCTTGGGGTTTTGAAGGTTTTGTTGTATCAGACTATACGGCAATACTGGAAATGGTAAATCATGGTGTTGGCGATAAAGATGCAGTATCGCTTCAGGCCTTGAAATGCGGTGTAGATATGGATATGATTGCTGATTTCTATAGCAGTTCATTAATAGGTTTATATAAGTCCGGGAAGGTGACGGAGGCAGAAATTGACAATGCTTGCCGTCGAATTCTTGAGGCAAAGTTTGATTTAGGTTTGTTTCATAATCCTTATCAGTATTGTGATGAGGAAAGAGGAGAGAAGGTAATTTTCTCAGAGGCTAATTTAAGAGAGGCACGTCGCATTGCTACAGAATCCTATGTGTTATTGAAAAATGATGGCGATGTGCTTCCTCTTAAAACTGCTAAAAAAATTGCTGTTGTTGGTCCCTTGGCGGATACAAAGGCGAATATGTGCGGTTCGTGGATTGATGTGAAAACAAATCAGCCTTACGGACTTGTAGAGGAGTTGCAGAACCGTTATAATGGGGTAGAGGTTGTTTATTCCCGCGGTGCAAACCTTGCTGATGATGAAAAGATAGAATTTAATTTCACTGACAACAAAAATAATGTAAGAAAGTTACAAGATTTAATGATCAAAGATGCAGAAAAGGTAGTTGAGGGTGCCGATGCGATTATCGTTGCCCTCGGCGAGTCTGCCTCAATGAGTGGAGAGGGAGCCAGTCGTGCTGTCCTTGAATTGCCGGAAACGCAGATGGATTTGCTTAGAAAGATGAAGGCAACGGGTAAGCCGGTAATTGTTGTCCTATTTACAGGACGTCCCCTTGCTCTTCAGAATGCAGAACCGTATGCTGATGCTATTCTCAACGTATGGATGGGAGGAACAGATGCTGCTGGTGCAATTGTTGATGTGCTTAGTGGTGCAGTTAATCCAACAGCTAAGTTGACAATGACTTTCCCGCGTGTAACAGGTCAGTGTCCTATATATTACAATCATAAGAATACTGGTCGCCCAATGGCCCCTGACGCTTGGTTTACACGCTATGTTAGCAACTATATAGATGTTGTTAATGAACCTCTTTATCCTTTTGGATACGGTTTGAGTTATTCTAAGTATGAATATGGAGATATTACTCTTGATAAGAATGAAATTAATGAAGGTGGAGCAGTTACAGCCTCGGTAAAGGTTACTAATGTTAGTGATGTTGACGGAGAGGAGATTGTTCAGTTGTATATCCACGATAAGATTCGCAGTATAACACCTCCAGTAAAGGAATTGAAAGGTTATCGCCGAGTTGCGTTGAAGGCGGGTGAGTCTAAAGTTGTTCAATTTACAATTGACAGTCAATTGCTTAAATTTTATAATTCAGAGTTGCAGTTCGTTGCAGAGCCAGGAGAGTTTGAGGTAATGATTGGTGGAAGCAGTGACAGTGTTAAGAAAGCGGTATTTACTTTGAAATAAAAATAATATGAAAAAGATTTTTGCTATAGTAGCACTACTTGTAATAGGAAGCGTTGTCTATGCTCAAAATTTGAGAATGGATACTTATTGCAACCCTTTAAATGTTGATTATACCTATATGATTTATAATTCTGAAAAAAATATTTCTTATAGGTCAGGAGCTGATCCTGCGGTTGTTGAGTTTAGAGGCGAATATTATATGTTTGTCACTCGTTCTCATGGTTATTGGCACTCAAAGGATTTGCAGAATTGGGATTTCATAAAGGCAAACGATTGGTATCCTCAGGGCTGTAACGCCCCTGCCGCACATAACTATAAGGATTCTGTTCTGTATGTATGTGGAGATCCGTCAGGTTGCATGAGTGTTATGTACTCTGATGACCCGAAATCAGGAAATTGGAAGGCTCATCCAGGAATCTTGTTCGATTTGCAGGACCCGGACTTGTTCATTGATGATGACGGTAGGGCGTATATGTTCTGGGGTTCTTCAAATGTTTTTCCAATTAGAGGAATGGAACTTGACCCGAACCGCCGATTTTTGCCGAAGTCAGAAAGAAAGGAACTTTTCGGACTTGACCTTGCCAATCACGGTTGGGAGAGATTTGGTGAAAATCATACAACAGATACGAATTTAGGAGGATTTATAGAAGGTCCGTGGCTGACAAAGCATAATGGCAAGTACTATATGCAGTATGCGGCTCCTGGTACGGAGTTTAATGTTTATGGTGACGGTGTTTATGTTGCTGATTCTCCTATGGGACCTTATACATACCAGAAGCATAATCCTGTTTCATATAAGCCTGGTGGTTTTATGAATGGAGCAGGTCATGGTAGTACCGTTCTTGGTCCGGGCAATATGTATTGGCACTTTACTTCTATGGCTTTGGCAATCAATGTTGGTTGGGAGCGTCGTCTGTGTATGTTCCCAATGGGCTTCGATAAGGATGGCATCATGTACTGTGACACTCGTTTTGGGGATTATCCACGTTATGCACCGGCAGTTGCAGGAAAGCGTGGTGAATTTAGAGGCTGGATGCTCGTTTCTTATAAGAAAGGGGTAACAGCATCTTCTGAAGTTGACGGAAATGTTGCGGCTGGTCTAACAGATGAAAAGACGAAGTCTTTCTGGTTGGCTTCTTCTAATGATGATAGCCAATGGGTTTGCATAGACCTTGAAAAACCGACAACGGTTTGTGCCGTTCAAGTGAATTTCCATGATTATAAGAGTGATATGTATGGCAGATACACAGGCCTTTATCACAGGTATTATATCGAAGGCTCTTTAGATGGCAAGGAGTGGCATAAGATTATTGATAAGTCACGCAGTTTCAAAGATACACCTAATGACTATACAGAACTCGATGTTCCAGAAAAGGTGCGTTTTGTTAGGTACAAGAATGTTAAGGTGCCTACACCATCTCTTGCTATTTCTGAAATAAGAGTATTTGGTAATGGAGAAGGCAAGGCTCCTGCAAAGCCGAAAGGCTTCAAGGCCGTCCGTCAGGATGATAAGAGGGATATTGCCATCTCTTGGAATCCAGTAAAGGGTGCACAGGGATATAATGTTCTTTGGGGAATTGCTCCTGATAAATTGTATAGTTCATGGATGGTTTATGATAAGAATGAATTATTTATGAAATCGCTAACAGTAGGTCAAAGTTATTATTTTGCGATAGAAACATTTAACGAAAATGGTGTGTCTGAAGTTACAGAACCGATTTTAGTTGAATAATTTTTGAGGAATAATTTGAGGGTTCAGGCAACTTTTCGGAATTTGTTCGAAAGGTTGCCTGCGCTTTTTGTATGGTCAATATTATAGAACTTATTACCAGTTTAGAAATGTTTAGAAATGCATACATAAGAATATTTTTTTTGATTAATAGTATAGATCTTATTGGAAAATGGTTATATTTGCAAACGATTTTGTTAAAAACCAAGACGTTTCAGTATAATTTAACTGAATATTTTAAACAAATTATAATATAAGTTGTTCTTATATAATAGAATTATAATAAACATTAAAGATTTTTACTATGAAAAAATTATTACTAAGTGCCCTTTGTGTTGCATGTTTAAGCGGCTCAATGGTGGCTGAAAATCAAAAAGCGTTGACAGGAACAAAATTCCGTGACAATTGGTCAATTGGTTTAAATGCAGGTGTTACCCAAACGTTAGGTCATCCCTACAGCATTGGAGATAACATCCGTCCAATCGTTGGAGTTGATGTTTACAAGCAGTTCACTCCTGTTTTCAAATTAGGCTTAGGCGTTGATTTCGGTATCAATACATCTGGAGTGCTCGGTTATAGAGGAACAAGGACAGCATTTGACTCTCACAATCTTTCTGCTATAGGAGGCCTTAACCTGATGAATCTTTTCGGAAAGTACAAGGGAGAACCGAGATTATTTGAGATAGAGGCAATAGGAGGAATTGGTTGGGGGCATATTTATGGTGCTTATGAAGCCGATGGAAGTGACTATAACTGTATGACTACAAAATTAGGTCTTAATCTTAATTTCAATCTTGGAGAAGAAAAGGCTTGGACACTTGGTATCAGGCCGGCTATTGTTTACAATATTGAAGGCCGTAACAAATATACTCAATCTGTTCAGTTCAATTCAAACCAGGCAAATTTTGAGTTGACAGCAGGCATCGCTTACCATTTCAAGACAAGTAACGGCAAGCATCACTTTACTTATGCTGATTTATATAACCAAAGCCAAATTGATGAGCTGAATGGTAAGATAAATCAATTGCGTTCTGATCTTACTACTAAGGAAGGTGAACTTGACAGTGCAAATAAGAGAATCAATGATCTTGAAAAGGCTTTGACAGATTGCCAAAACAGAGAGCCTGAAAAAATTGTTGAGACTGTAGTGGAGACAACTGTTAATAAAGCAATGGAATCAATGGTTACTTTCCGTCAGGGCAGATCTACAATTGATGCTTCGCAGCGTCCTAACGTTGAACGCGTTGCAACATATATGAAAAATCATAAAGAAGCAAAGGTTGTCATTAAGGGTTATGCTTCTCCAGAAGGTAGTGCAGAAGTTAATGCAAGAATAGCAAATGCACGTGCTAATGCTGTTAAGGATATGCTCATTAAGACTTATAAGATTTCTGCAGATAGGATAGTTGCAGAAGGTCAAGGCGTTGGTGACATGTTCTCAGAACCAGACTGGAACCGAGTTTCAATCTGTACTTTAGAAGAATAATATTATTTATTACAGTGTGATTACAAGGGGTTGTGTCAAATTTTGACGCAACCCCTTTTTGGTGTTTTTTTATTTTGACTTGAATGACATTATATATAGAGAAATTGCTATTGTTGCTATTGCGAGAAGAAATTTCAGCCATATTGGTTCTGCAATGAAGTGAATGCAGAATAGCATTGAAGCCCACATCATAACAAGTGCTACAATTTTAGCTCTTTTGGGTATTGCTTTTTCTTCCATAAAGTCCCTAATGTAAGAGCCGAGAATTTTCTGATTCAGAAGCCAGTTGTAAAGTCTGTCAGAACTTCGTATGTATAGCCAAGCAGCAAGCAGCAATAAAGGAGTTGTTGGAAGCAGGGGGACAAATGCACCGATTGCTCCAATAATGACGCAGATTGTTCCAGCAATTATATATATGTATCTAAGCATTTAAAAAAGTTGCATTTGTGCCGGGTGTGGTTTGTCAGACTTTCGTTGTTGCTCAACTTTTTCTTCTTCTTCTTCCTTTTCAATAGGAATAATTAATGTTGGAGGTGTCGGCAGTAGCCAGTCGCTATTGTCGTTGGAATAGTCAATGGCAGAAACAACTTTTCTTTCTTTTTTTGTGGTTTCTTTCTTTTGTTGCTTTTGCTCTTTCTTTTCTGGTTTGAATACAGGAACAGGGTCTTCAAAAGAAATTACTTTTGATTGCTTTTCCTTTTTGATTGTTTCTTGCAATTCCTCATTTTTAGAGCGTAGCAGTTCTATCTCCTGGCGGAGTTTCATATCTTCCGCTTTATGAACTTCTGTTTCGTTTGTAATGGCGGCGTTTAGTTGCTTTATGTTGCTCTCTAATTCTTCATTGTCACCTTTTAAGCGTGAAATTTCTTCATTTTGATCTTTGAGAAGAATGCTCATATCATTGACTTTTTGATTGAGTTCTATTTCAATAGATGTCATTTTTGCTATTGTAGCGTCTTTTTCAGCAAGAGCGTTGCTACTATTTGACAGGATAGCAAGTTTCTCGTTTAAAGTGCTTATTTCCTTTTCAAGTTTTGCAATTTCTTCTATTTTGTCATTGCATTTTTCTTGAATGGAGTAGTTTCTGTCGTTTAATGATGTAATTTCTTTTTGAAGTCCTAAAATTATTTCCTTGTTTTTGTCTTTGTCAACAGCATCGCTAAGAACTCCAATCTGTGTATGCAGTTTTGAAATGGTGTTATCTTTTTCTGCTGTTTTACTGTTGAAATCTTCCTGCATAAAATTATTTCTTTCGTTTAGGGATTTGATTTCTTTTTGCAGGTTCTCTATAGTCTCTTTTGAGTTGTCTTGCTGTATAGACTCGTTTATAATTTCCAATTGCTTTTGCAGTTCCGCAATTGTGTTGTCTTTTTCTGCAATAGCCGCAATGTTTGCCTCGTTGCTGCTTTCTTTGTCAGCAATTTCCTTTTGTGCATTATCGAGACTTGTTTTTAATTCTTCTTTTTCCTTGTTTAATCTGTCGATTTCTTCGTTTAGAGAGTTGTTGGCATCATTATTGAATGAAGCAACTTTCAGTTTGTTCATAAGGCTTTTTGTTTCCAGTTGGAACTGGTCTCGTTCAGCCTCGGCAGAGTTAACTCTGTTTTCAAGTTGCTGAATTCTTTCTTTAGCTGCATTGCGTTGCAGTTCGGAACTTTGTAGCCTTGTCCTGAGTTCTTCTATTTTTGTTTTTGATTCACTTAAAGATTTCTCGATAATTGCTTTTTCTTTTTCAATATTTATCATTTCAGCCTGCTGCTTTGATTTAATGCTGTCGGTAGCAGTAGCCTTTACTTTTTGTGAGAAAGAATTAAGTGTTTCGCCAAGTAGGTTGTTTACGAATTTTTTTTCAGCATTGATGTCAATACTGCTTTTCGCATAGTCTGGAAGGCCTGCGTTTAGAATTTCGATAATTTTATTCGTTATTTCGTCGCTTAGGCTGCTTTCATGGTCTGCAGTAGTTTCAGCTGGAGTGACTTCTGTCGCTTCAGCTTTGGGCGTTTCCTTTTTAAAGGGGTTGATATATGGTTCAGGTTGAGTTGGCTCAACTTGTTCATCCTCTTCGTCTTCTACAGAAAATCCAAACATTCTTTTTATGAAATTATAAACTCCCATTTTATATAATTACTTGTTATTATTAGGTTTAACAACTATTCCCAGGCCAGTTCTTCCGTTTATTCCTATTGTTAGTTGCTCCTCGAAATGAACGATTCTTATATTGTCCGATTCGTATGAAGCAGGGCAGCTTTCCAGAAAGTCCACATCGTAGATATTTTCTCCTGATTGGTTGTTGATAGTAAAATATCCAACACCGAACGATGTGAGGTTCTGGAAGAAATGTGTTCCTTGGCTCGGCTCAATGCGGTTATTCGGCAACGATACTTCTGCTATAAGCCTTGCGGCTGATATATGAGGCCATTTGACAGGTATGCCAAGAGCAGGGTCGCTTGAACCCCATCTGCCAGGACCGATTAGTATATATCCTTCTTCTCTGGATACGAACTGACGGTTTATTTTTTCTATTTCACGTGCAATCATTGGATTGTTGAACATAGAGAAACATTCTGGTTTGATATAAACAATGTCCTTAACATTATCCATCGTTCCATGTCCGAGGGCAGAATGGGTTTTTAGGATCAATTCGCTATCGCTGGTTTCCATTATCTTTTCATCGAGCATTTCTTTCCTGTCAACGATAGGCCGGATTTGCAGCCAGTATATTGCTCCTTTGCCTTCTTCTGTAATGTCGATATTTCCGGCAAACTCTATCTCAACTGGTCTTTGCATTTCTTTTTCGCCTTGCTGGAGCATAAAGTCAACAACGTCTGCCAGAGGGAAAACGTTGTGTTGTAGAACGTTAGCAAAGGTTACAACTTTTCTTCCAAAGCCATAGTCGCTATCGCGGATAATTTGGTCTGCAGGGTCAAAAGTTGATACCATGTATTTAAGACTGCCATTAGCCGCTGCGTCTTGAATACGCAGTTTTAGTATATTATCGCCGTCATTGACAGAAAAGTTGCCGTCAATGTCATTCATATCGAGTGCGTAGAATTGAGTTTGGGTGTCGCGTAGAGCAAGGTCCAAGGTGCTTGTCTGAAGCACTTTGTTAGGGTGCTTTGGTGAGAATCTCAAAGAAAGCCCTCCGTCAACGATATATTTTCCCAAACCAACGGCAATTTCTGCAACTCCGTCTTTGGGATGTTCATCGTTGATAGGGTAGTAGTTTAGCGACCTTCCAACTCCTGAGAATGACGGGTAATATTTGGTGTCATATTCTTTTCCAACAACTTCCTGTATAATTATCGCCATTTTTTCCTGGTCTATTAGGTTACTTGTCGCAGTCATATATGCCTTGCTGTCTGCGAAAAATACAGATGCATAAACGCCCTTTATCGCATTTTCAAGAAGTCTGAGCATCTCGTATTTGTCATCCAGATGAGGAATCATATAAGTGGAATATATTCCGGCAAATGGTTGATAGTGTGAGTCTTCGAGAAGACTTGAACTCCTGACTGCGAGAGGTTTGTTGACAACTTCAAATAGTGCAAAGAAATCCTCTTTTAGGTATCTTGGCAAGTTCGCTTCAAGAAAATTGTGCAGAATTTCTTCGTCAGGAATGTCGGAAAGAGCATACGGGTATAGGTTGTTTTCCTCCATAAAATCGTCGAAAATGTCCGTACATAGGACAATAGTTCGAGGAATTTGAAGACTGACACCATTGAAATTGTCGCAAATAGGGTTTTTCTTTATGATTGAGTCAATAAAAGCAAGACCTCTGCCTTTGCCTCCCAGAGAGCCTTGTCCGATACGTGCAAAGTTTGAGTAATAGTCAAAGCGGTCTTTCTTGAAGATTGCAACAACTCCGCGGTTCTTCATTTTGCGGTACTTGACAATAAGGTCAAAGAAAAATTGCTTAACTTCAGGTGCTTTGTCAATATCTCTAAATCGGTGAGCCTGAATAATTTCCGCTATTGGAAACATTGCTCGTGAGTATAGCCATCTTGAAATATCATTTCGTGATGCGTGGTATAATAATGATTCTGGCGGTATTTTAAAAACATTGTTTTGAAATTCCTTGAGGTTATTTATGCGCATTACTTCCTCTCCTGTTTTTGGGTCTTTAATAACAAAGGCACCGAAACCGAAGTTGTTGGTTATGGCATTCCCTAAATCTACTGGGAATTTCTTTGAGTTCTTGTCAATGAAAGAGGCACCCAATTCTTCAGCATATCTGATATTTTCCGATTCGGAAGATTCCAGAATAATAGGAATATAAGGGTCTCTTTTTTTTATTTCCTTTGCAAGTTCAATACCGGCAGTTTTATCCTTTATGCCTTTTTTACTGAAGGAAACGTCAGAAATGATACCAAGAATCCTATTATTGTATTTTTCATACAATTCTAAGGCTTCTTCGTAGTTTCTCGCAAGCATGACTTTTGGTCTGCCTCTCATTCTGAGCATTTGTTCGTGCTCGTTGAGGGCTTCTGTTGAGAATATAAGTGATTGCTTGAGCAAGAATTTGTATAGGTGCGGAAGTACGGAAGAATAGAATCTTACGGAGTCTTCAACAAGAATGATTGTTTGCAGTCCAACTTCAAGAATGTCGTTATCTGCATTCATCTTGTCCTCCATAAGTTTTATTATAGCCAGAAGCAAGTCAACATTTCCGAGCCAACTGAACACATAGTCAACACCAGAAAAGTCCTCATTAGCCAATCGTCGTGATACCTCCCTTGAAAAAGGGGTTAGAACAATGAATGGAACGTTGGGATATAATTCATCCATTTTCTTTGCCTCGCGGAATGTCTCGCCGATGTCAACGCCTGGCATTGCTATGATAAGGTCATAGTTCTTTATTTCCAGTTCGGAATATGCGTCCTTGTAACTGCTAACTTCCTTAACTCGTGGAGGAGAACTCAGGTTTAGTGATGTGTATTCGAAATACAACTGTTCTTCAACACGGCCGTCTTCTTCCATCATGAAAGAGTCATACGGAGAAGCAACGAGGAGAACATTGTAAATCCTTCGTTGCATAAGGTTTTGAAAAGCCGTATCGCGTAGGTATAATTGACTTAGTTGTGCTTCGTTCATACTATTATTCAATTTTTATATAGTGAATGGATATAGCAGAGACAAGTTAAAAACAACGTTTTCAAACTTGATTATGCCGAACCGCATTCTATATTATGCAAAATTAATAATAAAATTATGTTTTTGTTTGATTTTTTGTAACTTATTTCGTGTGAAATGATGCGTTTATGTCTCTTTTTTTGCAGTTTTGCTTTTACTTAATGTTAATAATCTTTCTTTTTGCAAAAATTAATATTTGTAATGGATATTTTTATAAAATTCTTTTATAACTTTGAAGCGTGTGAATATCTAATAACCTGGAATGTAATAACCTAAATAATCTATTATGAAAATAAAAAGACTCTTAAAATCAACCATGAAGAGTTCGATGCTCATAGCAATAATACTTTTTATGGGTTTGCCTGCAAAATCGCAGATAAACAGTTATGAGGTTGCGGAGATGGGCTTTTTGTGTAGCCCTAAGGAAGCGGCAAACGGTATCGTTGCCACCAATAACCGCAATTCTGAAATTTATTTAGTTAGCGGTAAAGAGGTTAGAACCCTCTATACCGGCCTCGGTTGTGGTGCATATACCAAACTGAGCAAGGATGGCAAAACTCTTGGTTTCAAGAGTATTACTGACGATTATAAGCAGGCTCCGGCTATCATTGACATTGAAACAGGAAAAGTCACTCTGCTTGAGCAGCATTCAGATATACAATGCGGACAGGTTTCGTTCAGCGACGACGGAACAATGGTATATACTGTTGGTAATAACCTCGTTATTCGCAATGGTGAAAACCGCAGATATATTGATTTGGGTGAATATGTGAATATTGTAAATATTTCGCCTGACGGAAAGTCTGCTGCTTATTCTAATATTAACGGAGAATCGTTTATAGTAGATTTGGCAACTGGTTATAAGGAAGTCATTGAAGTGCAAGGAACAGACCCTTATGAGCCGGTTTGGTCTCCAGACAGCAAGAAGTTGGCTTATCAAAAGGTTGACGGAACATTGACTGTTGTTGACCGTTTCTCAAGGGCAAATTATCAACTTGGCAGAGGCGTTTCTGTTATATGGGATGCTGATTCAAGGAATTTGTATTTTTCGCGTCCGGAAGGTGCTCATGAAATGGCGATTACAGGTGCGTCGGTTGTGAAAACTGCATACAATGGTGCCAATATGAAGGTACTTTCTACCTCTTCTGATTACCCGTATGACCTATGCAGAACGAGAGACGGTGGTTTGCTTGTTTCTTATGCTACTGGTGCAAAGAAAGGTCTTTCAAAGATGAAGATGAGCAAGGCTATCGTTTCTGAAGAGAAGTTGGTTTCTATCGGTAATGTTAAATTCGGTAAGCGTCTTGGACTAGACCTGACTAAAGTTAAGAAAGTTATACCAACAGCATCAAAGCAGACAGCCGACGGGCCAATGAGAGAAGGCTCTATCGGTGCTTTGGATATTCCTTATATCAATCAGGTTTGGGATACTCCTTCATCTTATGATGGAAACTATGGTTATGGATATGTATGCTGTGCTCCGTCTTCTTCATGTATGCTCCTTGGTTACTATAAGATGCTTACACCTAAGGCTGTAACTTCTCGTGCAAGTGGTGTGGGTACCGTCTATTATTCTTGGTATGTAGGACGTGACTATACTTCGCCAAAAACAGGTTATACTTTTAACAAGCGTGCGTCAGGTAACGGCAGTTCAAACGTTGGTGGAGGTTATGGATATATGTGGAATAGTGGTTCGCCGAATTCTACTATGCACAATTTCTATAAGAATAATGGTATGAAAAATTCATACTTTGAAAGCAGTTGGGCAACATTCTGTAAGGAGTCAAGTGCAAACAGACCTTATACAATATGTCTAAAGAACGGAACAGGTGGTCACGTAGTTCTTGGTTTTCGTTCAAATTCTCAAGCGGATTCTCGTACAGGTGCAATGAGCGCGAGAACAGGGTCTTTTGTTTGCCATGACCCGTATGGAGACTATAATGCTGCTAACTATCCTAACTGGGATGGTAGATACTCAACTTATGACTGGCCTGGATATAGCAATGGTCATGCCAATATTGGAGTATTCTATTGGGGTTGTGTCGCTATTCCTCCAGAAACTGTTGTTAAAAATCCTACGCTTACTGTTTCTAAGTCTTCTCTTCATTTTGAATGTATCCAGGGCGAGCATCCAACATTATCATTCACGGTAACTGGTAAAGATTTGGATAATGACATTACAGTAGGTTCCATTACTCCTGGACGTTTTAAACCAGACAAGACAAATCTTGGAAAAACAGGCGGTACAGTAAATGTTCAATTCCTTATTTCTGATGCTGTTGGTACATACGGTAAGGGCGGTACTGCTGTTGACTATGATTTCTTTATCCGTGTGAAGTCTGGCAGTCTTGAAAAGGTCATTACTATTACGGCTAACGTTAAGCCTCAGCCGTTGAATATGTCGGAAAAGTGGAACTTCTCCGAACAAAAGAATACCAAGACACAAAAGGGTTGGGATGCGTCAAAGGTACGTAATTTCGCTTATATGAATGGCAAATTATACTGTGTCTATAATCATACAGATATTAAGGTTATCAATGCTCAGACAGGTGAAGACCTTGGTAATCTTGACAAGACAGGCGTTGGAGGTGGAACATTGGCTTTCTGCGATGTTAAGGCTATTGACGGCCACGTCGTTGCTTGTAATCTTGCCACTTCAGGTAAGAGTGAAAGTTTGACGCTATATGCTTGGGATAGCGATAATGCTGTTCCTTATGTGCTTTATAAGACATCGGATTTGCGTGGAGCAGCGCGCCTCGGTGATTGTATGGAACTGTCTGGCTCTTGGGCAAATCTTTGCGTAACTTTCGCTAATGATGACGGTTCTACGACAAGGATAATTGAATATCACAAGAGTGGAGACTCATGGACTGCGAAAACTATAAAGGCAACTACCGACGGCTCTAATCAATTGAAGACAAGTTCAACAACCCGTGCATATACAAAGTCTGGCGGTTGGTGGATTGACGGTAAGGATTGTCACCCAACTTGGATGACAAATAATAATGGCGTTGCAGTTAAGAAATGCTCTGTAAATACAGGCGAAACATGGGGTGCATCTCACCATGAATTTAATTGGAAAGGAAATAAATATGCCGCAAATCTTGTCTTTAATAATAGGGTTGCAGGCGATGCTACTTCTACTTATAAGGCTGGTAGAATGAGATTTACTATTGATGAGGCTGGTGATTACAGTAAAACTGTTACTGTCGGCGATTATCCGAGTGCAGGACTTGGCTCTACTTCAAGAAATACGGGCTGTACAGGTGACTGCTATGTCAATACCGATGGTAATACTTATGTTGAGGCGTGGGTATGCTCAACTGCTCAGGGTATGGCTTATTATGCTTTCGGTTCTGTTCCTGCACAAAATCCTGAACCTGTTAAGCCTCCAGTTCCTGCCGGACCTGCTCTTTCTGCAAGTGCTTCTTCTGTAAATATCGAAGGTATTGCATTCAGCGAATCTACTGGCAACGTTAAGATTACTGGCGCAAACCTAACTGGCGATATTACTCTTGAATTGTCTGGTGCAG
>ERZ791624.555-NODE-555-length-25111-cov-4.568247_pt1 | contig 25111 bp, 25 predicted proteins | sample MGYA00510058_ERZ791624 | MGnify/ENA primary metagenome ERZ791624 (study PRJEB30046, sample SAMN00715158) | human gut metagenome | study: EMG produced TPA metagenomics assembly of the A metagenome-wide association study of gut microbiota in type 2...
CAAGCCTTCAACCCCATTTGTGATCTCCATAATCAGGGGCAGCGAACCCAATGTTGATGTGAACACGGCCTAGCCCCCATAACAAAGCCCATCTGCTTGCCGATGGGCTGCGGACATGCGCCGCTTCGGCGCTTAGCGGGCAGGAACCGCCTTGCTGTGCAAGGCCAGTGAGTCGCTCAATATTCCCCACATGGCCGTGTAGCGCCGCTGCATCTGGGCACGGCCGGCGTATTGCAGCTCCACGCACAGGCTCTCCACAATGCCTTGGTAGGCATCGGCATAGCGGTCGGTTTCAGCCGCGCTGAAGTGCTGGCCATAGGTGGCATGCATTTGGTGCAAGTAATGCTGGCGCACCAAGTCCCCCAAGCTTTCAAACAGCACGGCAATGCTGGCGCGGTGCTGCTGTGGAGGCAAGAACGCTGCGCGCAGCATGAAGCGCATGTGGGCAGAGTTTTCATAGCGCTCCCCCAGCGCCCGGGCGTAGGCTGCGCCCGGGCCGTCGGAGTCCACAGGCGCAGAGAGCATCTGCGTGGCAAAGTCTTTTTCAGCGGCAATTGCTTCTTCCAAGCACAGCACAAACAAAGCGTCTTTACCTGCCACGTGGGAGTACAGCGACGCTTTGCGGATGCCTACCAGGTCGGCAATCGCGCTGAGCGATGCACCGTCATAGCCATGCTCTGCAAAGTGGCTCATGGCAGCGGTGCAAATGCGCTGCAGGGCGGGGGAGTGTTTGCTCATAGCCAATGGTCTCCGTGGTAGATGTAGGGATGGTGTCGTGCGTTAGTGTGCGTGGCTCACCGTCACGCCGGACTGAACGATCATGCGGGCGGTGCGTACGCTCAAAGCCACGGCGATGACCCCCACGGCAAAGATCAAACCCAGCCATGTGGCGGCGTTGTGTTTTGCAGCAATGGCTGCCACCGGGGTGATGGCTGCACCCAGCAGCAAAGGTACGGCCCCCAAGAGGGCGGCGCTGGCACCCAGTGCGGTGCTGCGCAGCGACAAGGCCATGGACATCAGCATGGCCTCTGCCATGCCCACACCCGCCAAGGCAATGAAAAAGCCAGCGATGATGCCGGGCAAGCCAATGGCCGTGAGGGCAGACACCAGCCCTACCAGCGCGCCGACGGCCAAGCAGGTCAAGCCAGCGATGGCCAATTGTTCGGTACGAAAGCGCGCGACCAGTTTGGCTGTGGCGGCTGCGCCTATGAATACGGCGATGCCCGTACCCCCAAAGACAAAACCAAAGTCACGCGGCGACAGACCGTAATGCGTCTGATAGACGTAGGCTGCGCCGCCCACATAGACAAAGATAAAGACAAAAGCGGCAGACAAGGTCAGCCCCGCCAGCACAAAGCGCTGGTCTTGCATGATGGCGGCATAGGTGCGCAGCACCTCTCCCGGGCGCAAAGAGCTGCGTGCGGCAGGCGGCAGTGTTTCCTTCAGGTGGATGGCCGAGTTAATGGTCGCCATACAGCCCAGCATCGCCAGCGCAATGAACACCCCGCGCCAGCCAAAAGCACTGCCAATCAAACCGCCTGCAGCAGGTGCCAGCACAGGGCCTACGCCTTGGATGGTCATCAGCATGGCAAACAGTTTGGCGGCGTCGGCGCCTTCGGTCACATCGCGCACCGTGCTCATGGCGGTCACCAGCACCAAGGAGGCGGCCAGGCCTTGCACTGCACGCGCCAGCAGCAGCACGGGCAGGTTGTAGGCGTAGGCTGCCCCCAAGGAGGCCAGTGCAAACACGAACAAGGCGGTCAGCAAAGGGCGGCGACGGCCATAGGCATCAATCAGCGGGCCGCAGATTAGCTGCCCAGCGCCAAGCGCCACCAAAAACACGGCCAGCGTCAGCTGCATGGCGGCGTAGTCAGTGCCCAGCTCCTGCGCCATGGCAGGGATAAAAGGCAGGTACATATCGATCGACGCAGGGCCGATGAGGGTGATCAGGCCTAGCGAAACCGCGATGAGGCCCAGAGAAATGGAAGGGGAAGGCATGAGAGAGTGGGTGCGCCCCAGCGCCATTGACAAACGCTTGGGTGAGATGGAATAAAAAAAGCTACCGATCGGTAGGTAGCTTAATCGAGGACATCGACAGGCGTTGGGGTGCCGCGCAGCAAGCATGCTGTGGTGAGGGTTTTCTAGACATTGGGTTGGGGGCAGCAGTCAATACCCATAAAAAAGGAGCGCAGCAAGCGCTCCTGTACGGGATGAGGGCTCCGAGGGATGCGTCAGATGCGCTTCTTCACGGCATCAGCGGCATCTTTCGCCGCTTCTTTGACGTCGCCCACTTTCTGCTGGGCCAGCCCTTCCGCCTGTTTGGCCAAGCCCTTGGCCTGTTGCTCGGGGCTGTCGATCAGCTCGCCGGTCTTTTGCTGCACTTTGCCTACGGTTTCCTTGATCGTGCCGGTGATTTGGTCTTTGTTCATACCGCCTCCTTACATCGTAAAAACAAGGGCGGTCAGCACTTGCTGACCGATCGAAGGGATAGCGTAACCCGATGAGCGGCTGGGGATGGACGGTCAGAGGCGCCCATGTCTGTGCGCGATGACTGACAGGCAGAGCCTGCTTTTTAGAGAGCATGCAGCGTAGAAGGGGCAAGCGCTGGAGGCTGTTTTATGCTTGGTCCTGCAATGCGGGCAACTGTGGTGTAGGCCACTCCAGCAGCTCTGCCAAGCGCTGGATGACCCAGCCCGCTTCGGCTGGGGTGACGGGGCCACCTTCGGCAGACAGCGCCGCATGAAAACCCAGCAAAATGCCCTCTTCGCTGGAATTGCCGCTGTGGTACAGCGTCTGCGCCTGTTCCACCAGGTGGCAGGCCAGGTCTTCGCACAGCTCGTAGCGCGCGACGACCTCGGCAATCGGCGTCTTCAGCACCCCGGCGCGGCTGCGGAACAGGTTGGCAAAGCTCTCGGGGGGCTGAATCTGGCTGGTGTCATCCATGGTGCAGCTGCTTATTCGTGGTCGTACAGGCGCTCAAAGCGCAGGATGTCAATTTCCAGCTCACAGGTCACCAGCTGCCCGTTTTTGCCATCGGCCTTGCGGTGGGCCGCAAACAGCGTGGCCTTGCCGTCAAAGTCATAGTCCGGCAGGTGGATGAGGGCGTAGGCATCGGAGACAAAGCATTGGTGCTCGAACACTACGCGGTGTTCGTTGCGCGGAGAGGGGTACAGGATGTACTCAGGGGTATCAATGGTTTGAGCGGCCATACAAGCGAAAAAAATTTCGTCTCCGTAATTTCTAGTGGGCGACAATCCTAGCGCGTTAGTGCAGGCTTTCATGCGCATGTGGGCATGTACTCCATCACCTGCTGCGACAATCGTGTCCATGACTGCCCCTCGCGTTTTGATCCAGACCCAAGATTTCGATGTTTCTGCCGAACTGGCCGCCCTGCGTGCAGGCGATGCGCGCGTGGGCGCAGTGTGCTGCTTTGTGGGCACGGTGCGTGACCGCAATGAGGGAGCCAGTGTCTCGGCCATGGAGCTGGAGCACTACCCCGGCATGACCGAAAAAAGCATTGAGGCCATCATTGAACGCGCCACCGAGCGCTTTGGCATCCATGCCGCCAAGGTGATTCACCGCATTGGCCCGCTGCAGCCCATGGACCAGATTGTGTTTGTGGGTGTGACATCGGCCCACCGTGGCATGAGCTTTCAGGCCTGCGAATTCATCATGGACTACCTCAAGTCCGAAGCCCCTTTCTGGAAGAAAGAGCAGACGCCCGAAGGCGCGCGTTGGGTGGATGCGCGCGTCAGCGACGAAGAAGCACTGGCGCGCTGGCAGCCGTAAATACGGTTGCACGCAGCCTATGAAAAACGGGCCTGCATGCAGGCCCGTTTTGTTTGTAGCAGGTGTCGCTTAAGGTTGCTTCACGGCTTCCATCTGCAGCACCAGTCGCACGTTCTTGGGGAAGCCCCAGTCGACGCCGTAGTTCACGCCCCACTGGGTGCGGTCGATGGTGGTTTCAAAGTCACCGCCGCAGACTTCTGTCTTGAGCATGGGGCTGTCATAGCAGGTGAACTTGTTGGCCTGGATGGTCACGGGGTGGGTCTGGCCGTTCATGGTCAGCTGGCCGGTCACTTCCTTGAGCTTGTCGCCGTCAAACACAAACTTGTCAGAGACAAACTTGGCTTCAGGGAACTGCTCCACGTTAAAGATGTCGGCGCTCTTGAGGTGCTTGTCGAACGCGGCAGTGCCAGAGTTCACGGATGCGGTTTTCAGCACCACTTCTACCTTGCCGTTCTTGCCAGCCTTGTCGAAAGCCACAGTGCCGCCAATGTCGTCAAAGCGTGCACGGTTGGTGGATGCGCCAAAGTGGTCGATCTCGAACGTGGCGAAGGTGTGTGTGGGGTCGACGGTGTAGTTCGCAGGGGCAGCGTGTGCGGCGGTGGCAAACAGACCAGCGGCGGCCAGGGTCAACAGAGTAGTGCGCATGAAGATCTCCTTGAAGTTCAGTGAACGTGCTTTGAAATAAGGAGCTGCCAGCGCTTGTGATTGCTTATTTTCAAAGTGATATGGCTTTGAAATGGCGCAAATACAGCGCAAGCAGCTATGAAAACAGAATCAGAGCTTGCCAATGCCCGTCAGTGCCAGCTTGAACTGGACGTTGACCTCATTGGCGACCATGGAGGTGTCCGCCCAGTCGCCATCGCCAATCTTGAAGGACAGGCGCTGCAGCGGCAAGCTGCCGGTGGCGGTGGTGATGTCGCCAGATTGCGTCAGCGTCACCGGTACGGAGACTGGCTGGCTCTGGCCCTTGATGGTGAGCGTGCCGTCAATCTGGTACTTGCCATCGCCCAGCGCCTTGACGGCAGTGGAGTCAAACGTGGCCTTGGGGAACTGGCCCACATTGAACCAGTCGGCACTCAGCAGATTGCTGTCGGTCTCCTTGCTGCCCATGGTGGCGCTGCCCGTGTCCACGGTGAACACAATCTTGCTGGTTTCGGGCTTGGCCACATCAAACTGCAGCTGCGCTTCAAATTGCTTGAAATGGCCTTTGAGCGGCACGCCCAGCTGTTTGGCAGTGAACTCAATGCTGCTTTGTGCAGGCAGTACGCCCTGCTGGGCCATGGCAGCCGTGCCCAGCAGGGCCAGGCTGGCAAAGCTCAGGGTGCGGAAGGTGGTGGTGAAGGTCATGGAAGTCTCCTTGTGACGCTTGGCAAACAAATATTCCATCATCGTGATCCGTCGCGGCCAGGCAGCATGCGCTGCAGCAGGCCATCGCGGTCGATCAGCTGGTGCTTCAGGGCGGCCGCTACGTGCAGCACGATGAGCACGGCCAGGGTGTAGGCCGTGATCATGTGCCATGGCTTGATGGTTTCGGCCAGCTCAGGGCTGGCGGCCACCAGATCAGGCAGCTGCCATACGCCAAACCACACGACCGGAAAACCTGCGGCCGAGCTGTAGGCCCAGCCCAGCAGCGGCACGGCAAAAAACAGCACATACATCAGGTGGTGTACACCGTGGTGTGCCACCTGTTGCCAGCGCGGCATGAGGCTGGTGATGCGGGCAGGCAGGGCAGGCGGGCGGTGCGTGATGCGCCACAGCAGGCGCAGCGCACTCAGGGCCAAAATGGTCATGCCCGCCCATTTGTGCCAGTTGTAGTACTTGAGCTTGGTGGGCGAAAACGGCAGCCCCACCATGTACCAGCCAAAAACCAGCAAACCAATCAAGCCAAGGGCCAGCAGCCAGTGCAGGGCCATGGCAGTGAGGGTGTAGCGCGTGGTGGTGTGGGATGGCATAGGTACGGTTGCAGTTCGGACGAGGCACTCAGTCTAGAAGCAGGGGGTGGCCTTGGCATTCAATGCGCTTGAAGACACACTTCAAATCATTGCAAGGAACTTTGTGCAAGCGGCGCAATCGGCATGCTGGCTGCCAAGGTGATGAAAAAAAGTGCAGATGCATGGCTTGTCATATCTTGAAAACTGTGCCAAAGCCCTGAACTGCGTATCAGCAAACGAATAACAGATAAGGACACAATTAATATGCGCATCGACAAACTCACCACCAAATTCCAGGAGGCATTGAGCGACGCCCAGAGCCTGGCCCTGGGCAACGATCACGCCTATATCGACCCCCTGCACCTGCTGGCTGCCATGCTGCGCCAGAACGACGGCCCCAAGGCCTTGCTCGAGCGTGCAGGCGCGAATGTGGCCGCCATGAGCACGGCGGTGGAAAACGCCGTCAAGCAGCTGCCCCAGGTGACAGGGCAAGACCAAGTGCAGGTCGGCCCCGATCTGGCCAAGCTGCTGCAGGCCACGGAAAAAGAAGCCATCAAGCGTGGCGACCAGTTCATTGCCAGCGAGCTGTTCCTGCTGGCGCTGGCAGACAGCGACACCAAGGCGGCCAAGATTGCCAAGGACAACGGCCTGAACCGCAAGGCCATGGAAGCTGCCATCAGCCTGGTGCGCGGCGGAAAAACCATGGACAGCGCCGAAGGCGAAAGCCAGCGCGATGCCCTGAAGAAATACACGCTGGACCTGACCGAGCGCGCCCGCATGGGCAAGCTCGACCCCGTGATTGGCCGTGACGACGAAATTCGCCGCGCCATTCAGGTGCTGCAGCGCCGCAGCAAGAACAACCCCGTGCTCATCGGTGAACCCGGTGTGGGCAAGACCGCCATCGTGGAAGGTCTGGCACAGCGCATTGTGGAAGGCGAAGTGCCTGAAACCCTCAAGGACAAGCGCGTGCTGGTGCTGGACATGGCAGGCCTGCTGGCCGGTGCCAAGTACCGCGGTGAGTTTGAAGAGCGCCTCAAAGCCGTGCTCAATGACGTGGCCAAGGAAGAGGGCCGCATCATCTTGTTCATCGACGAAATCCACACCATGGTCGGCGCAGGCAAGGCCGAAGGTGCCATGGACGCGGGCAATATGCTCAAGCCTGCGCTGGCACGTGGCGAGCTGCACTGCATTGGCGCCACCACCCTGGACGAATACCGCAAGTACATCGAAAAAGACGCCGCACTGGAGCGCCGTTTCCAGAAGGTGCTGGTGGAAGAGCCTTCGGTGGAAGACACCATTGCCATTTTGCGCGGCCTGCAGGTGCGCTACGAAGCCCACCATGGCGTGGACATTACCGACCCTGCCATCGTGGCTGCGGCCGAACTCTCGCACCGCTACATCACCGACCGCTTCCTGCCTGACAAGGCCATTGACCTGATCGACGAGGCGGCGGCCAAGATCAAGATCGAGATCGACTCCAAGCCCGAAGAGATGGACAAGCTTGAGCGCCGCATGATTCAGCTCAAGATCGAGCGTGAGGCCATGAAGAAGGAAAAGGACGAGGCTTCGCAAAAGCGCCTGCAGCTCATCGAGGAAGAGCTCGAAAGCCTGGAGCGTGAGTACGCCGATCTGGAAGAAATCTGGAAGGCCGAAAAGGCCAGCGCCCTGGGCTCTGAGCAGATCCGCAAGGAAGTGGACGCCATACGCACGCAGATCGAAGATCTGAAGCGCAAGGGCGACTTCAACAAGGTGGCCGAGCTGCAGTACGGCAAGTTGCCTGCGCTGGAAAAACAGCTCAAGGAAGCGCAGGCCAATGAGGCCGATGGCGAGGCCCCCAAGCACCGCCTGCTGCGCACCCAGGTGGGCGCGGAAGAAATTGCCGAAGTGGTCAGCCGCGCGACCGGTATTCCGGTGGCCAAGATGATGCAGGGCGAAAAAGACAAGCTGCTGCACATGGAAGACAAGCTGCACGAGCGTGTGGTGGGGCAGGATGAAGCCATTTCCGCGGTCTCCAACGCCATCCGCCGTTCGCGCTCGGGTCTGGCAGATCCCAACAAGCCGCTGGGCAGCTTCCTGTTCCTGGGCCCCACTGGCGTCGGCAAGACCGAGCTGTGCAAGGCGCTGGCAGGTTTCCTGTTCGACAGCGAAGAGCATCTGGTGCGCATCGACATGTCGGAATTCATGGAAAAGCATAGCGTGGCACGCCTGATTGGTGCGCCTCCCGGCTATGTGGGCTATGAAGAAGGCGGCTATCTGACCGAAGCCGTGCGCCGCAAGCCCTACAGCGTGCTGCTGCTCGACGAGGTGGAAAAAGCCCACCCTGACGTCTTCAACGTGCTGCTGCAGGTGCTGGACGATGGCCGCCTGACCGATGGCCAGGGCCGCACCGTGGACTTCAAGAACACGGTGATCGTGATGACCAGCAACATTGGCTCGCAGCTCATCCAGGCGATGGTGGGTCAGGACAATGAGGAGATCAAGGAAGCAGTCTGGGGGGAACTAAAACTGAATTTCCGCCCCGAATTCCTGAACCGTATCGACGAAACCGTGGTCTTCCATGGGCTGGATGCCGCCAACATTGCGTCCATCGCCAAGATCCAGTTGCGCTTGTTGCAACAGCGTCTGGAAAAAATGGATCTGGAAATGGTTGTCACCGACGCTGCCTTGGCGGAATTGGCTAAAGTAGGGTTTGATCCGGTCTTTGGCGCACGTCCGCTCAAGCGGGCGATTCAGCAGCGCATCGAGAACCCGCTCTCGCGCCTGCTGCTGGAAGGCAAGTTCCCGCCCAAGAGCCGCATCGAGGTGTCCGTGGATCCTGTGCTGGAGCCCGGCGTCTTCAAATTTGGCTTGGCCAGCGCCGACAGCGCCAGCTAAGCTCACGGCATCCGGTGCTCCGGCACCGGGTGTGCATAGAAAGGCATAGCTTTGAACGACTTTTTGAATGCTGTAACCCGCTGGACCGTACGCCTTGTGCTGCTCGCGGTTGGTGTGGTGTTCTTCCTGAGTCTCTTGACCGTGGCTTGCATCTTGGCCGCCGTCTGGGCATTGCGTGCGCTGTGGGCCAAGCTCACAGGGCAGCCGGTGACTCCGTGGGTCATGCCCATGCGTGGCGCAGCCAGTTGGGCCAGCATGGCGCAGCGCGCTGGCGGATTTGGTGGCATGCGTGGTGCAGCTGCGGACAGCAGCGAAGAAGCCGGTGACGCAGCCCCCTTCACCCCCGCAGCAGGCAGCAAGCGCGGTGGCATCCTGCCCAAGATGGCCAACGATGTCAGCGATGTACAGCCACGCGAAGTTCGCTAAGCCTTGAGTTCCAGAGCAGGCCCTGTGCCTGCTTTTTTGTCGCTGTGTGCGCCTGAGCAGCTCGTGTGTGAACACATGGTGCGCCTGTCACGTGTTGTGCAACCATGGGTGGGAACCTATCGTGCTTCCCGCAGTCCCCCTCTACCATGCAAGTTATGAATCACACCGATCTCCGCGCCTTGTTTGATCAGCAGCACCAGGCCAGCCGCCGTCAGGTGGAAGTGCCTCTGGTGGTGCGTCGCGAGCGTTTGCTGCGCATCCAGAAGCTGCTTGAGGAGCATGGTGTGACGCTGGCCGCTGCCGTGCAGGCTGACTTTGGCGTGCGCTCACCCCAGCTCACGGAAATGGCCGATCTGATGGTGCTACGCACCATGCTGACCCATACCTTGCGACACTTGGCACGCTGGATGAAGCCGCGCCGGGTCTGGACACCACTGCACCTGCTGCCTGCCTCGGCGCGCATCGAGCGCCAGCCGCTGGGGGTGGTAGGCATCATCTCGCCCTGGAACTATCCGCTGCAGCTGGCTCTGGGCCCCGCCATTGCCGCCATGGCCGCTGGCAACCGCGTGATGCTCAAGCCCAGTGAGCTCACGCCGCACACTTCGGCCCAGCTGGCACATGTGATTGGCCAGTTTTTTGCACCCGATGAGTTTGCTGTGGTGCAGGGCGATGCACAGGTGGCCAGCCAGTTTTCTGGTCTGCCGTTTGACCATCTGGTGTTCACAGGCTCCACGGCGGTGGGGCGTAAAGTTGCCATCGCTGCGGCGCAGCAGCTCACCCCCACCACGCTGGAGCTGGGGGGAAAATCGCCCTGCATCGTTGCCAGTGATGCGGATCTGGAGCAGGCAGCGCTGCGCATTGCGCACGGCAAGCTGCTCAATGCGGGGCAGACCTGTATTGCTCCGGACTATCTGCTGCTGCCCAAGGGGCAGGAGCAGGCCTTTGGCGATGCCTATGCCAAGGCCGTGGCGCAGCTGTTCCCGTCTTTCATGGGCAACCCGGATTACGCCGCCATCATCAACCACAAGCACTACGCACGGCTGCGGGTGCTGGTGCAGCAGGCGGAAGCGCAGGGTGCCTATGTGCAGTGGCTCGATGATGGGCAGGGTGCACAGTTGGCCAGTGCTGCCACAGCGCCCAGCTGGGGTAAGGAAGCCGCACAGCGCCAGATGCCGCCTGCACTGGTGTGGAATGTGCACTCGGGCATGGACATCATGCGTGAAGAGATCTTTGGGCCGCTGCTGCCTGTGATCAGCTACGAGCATCTCGATGACGTGATTCATGCCATCAACGCCGGAGAGCGGCCGCTGGCGCTGTACTGGTTTGGCAATGACGAGAAGCTGCGAGACAGCGTGCTGCGCCGCACAGTCTCAGGCGGTGTGACGGTGAATGACACCCTCATGCATGTAGCACATGACAACCTGCCTTTTGGTGGTGTTGGTGCCAGCGGATGGGGGGCATATCACGGTGAGCATGGCTTTTTACGCTTTTCTCACCAAAAGTCGGTCTTTTTACAAGCAAAATGGAGCCCTGCATCCTGGCTCTATCCCCCTTACGGGGCGAAGTTTGAGCGCATCATGGCGCTCCTGCGACGCTTTTCCTAGACATGGAAACCGTCGATGGCTTCACTGCTGGCAATCAGCGGTGTGCGCCCCCTTTTGCTGAAAAAAGGGCTCTAGCACATCCTTTTTCTACGGGCAAGAGCCCGTAGACAGCCGTACTTTCCTAAATGGCTACAGCGACTAGGCATAAGCGAAATTCACGTTTTCACTGACAATTGCCGACTTTCGTTTCCAACACCTAGTTTTCGTTTCGGTTTTTCCATGTCTAACTACCAGGTTCGTCCTGCAACGCTTCGCGATGCGAAGGCGATTGCGCAAATCCACACTGCTTCTGCCTTGGAAGCCTACCGTGGCATCGTGCCTGACGACCAATTGAAAGCCATGTCTTCTGTCGAGAAGCGCCAAGCTTACTGGCGTGAGGCGATTGAATATTGTGAACCTCAAGTACAGGTCGCCATGGACGGTGACAAGATCGTCGGCTTCGTTGGCTTTGACCGTTCCCGCGACGAAAAATCCCGCCAGACCACCGGTGAGATCTGGGCTATCTACGCTGCCCCTTCGCACTGGAACAAGGGCGTGGGTGTGACGCTGTGGGATGCTGCCCGTGAGGGGCTGCTGGAAGAAGGCTGCACCAACGTGACCGTCTGGGTGCCTCTGCGCAATGAGCGCGCTCTGCGCTTCCATGAGCTGGCAGGCTTCAAACGTGAAATGTCAACGGCGAAGACCACGCCTGTGGGTAGTATCAAGATCGAGGAAATTCGCTTAAAGCGTTCCTTGAGCTAAACCGCTGCCTGCAACGGCCCACGCAAGTGGCCGCTTTTTTTTGTGCGCAGCACAGGCATGAGCACATGCTGAAAACCTGCTGCACAGATGCCGCGATACTCGGCATTTACACCCACCGACTCTGAGAGGAATTTCTGCATGCTGCAATGGCAACACCAGGGCATCGATTACCAGGCTGCATGGCGCAGTGAAAACGGCCAGCAGGCCCCCAGGCGTGTGGAGGTGGTGGACGATACGGTGTCTGCCGACGCGGCCTATCGCATGGCATGTGAAGGCACAGGGCTGCTGTGGGTGGGAGACTTCCACAACGCGCGCCATCTGATGGAAGCGCTCAAGCGCCGTCTGGACAAGCCCGCGCGCAGCCACTCTGCCAAGGCACGCAAAGCCAAGGCGGCGGCCGCTGCACCAGTGACACCGGCACAGGCGTTTCACCTGCACCGCCAGGTCCAGGGCCAGCGTGCCCGTGTGCTCAGCAGTATTTTGATTGCCCTGCAGCCTGATTACGCCATCGCCCTGCGCCGTGCGCCGGACTGGCGCCAGGCCTGCGTGGAGGCCTGGGGTGAGCCTGCGGCGGATGCTGGTCTGCAGGTGGTGTCGCTGCGCGAGCTGCTGGGCGTGGTGGGTGCACATGAGTGGCGCAAGAAGGGCGTAGCCATGCCTGTGCTGGGCAAGGAAGCGCGCATTTATCCGCACTATGGGGTGTTTTCGCCCGTGCGTGGTGAGTATGTGCAGATGGTCAAAGATGCGCCTTTGCCTCAAGCAGGCAAGACGCTGGCCTTTGACATTGGCGTGGGCACTGGCGTGCTGTCTGCCGTGCTGGTCAAGCGCGGTGTGCAGCAAGTGATTGCCACCGACATGTCGCCACGTGCACTGGCCTGTGCGAAAGACAATCTGCAGCGCCTGGGCCTGCAGGAGCAGGTGCAGCTGCAGCAGACCGATCTGTTTCCAGAGGGGCAGGCCGGGCTGATTGTCTGCAACCCACCCTGGGTGCCTGCGCGTGCCGTGACCACGCTGGAGCAGGCGGTTTATGACGACAACAGTGCCATGCTGCGCGGTTTTCTGAATGGCTTGCGCGCGCATCTGCTGCCCGGAGGTGAAGGCTGGCTGATTCTGTCGGACCTGGCCGAGCACCTGGGACTGCGCAGCCGTGCAGAACTGGAAGCCTGGATTGCGGATGCAGGCCTGTATGTGGTCTATCGCATGGACACCCAACCTGTGCATGGCAAGGCGCAGGACGCGAGCGACCCCTTGTACGCTGCGCGTGCGGCGGAAGTGACTTCGCTGTGGCGACTGGCGGCAGCGCAATAGCGCGGTAGCGCGGTAGCGCCGTCATTCAGGCATTGTCCAGGCTGCGCTCGGGCAGCATGTCTGCCAGTTGCCTGCGCAGCGCTTCGGCGCGCTCTACACCGGCATACAGCTGCACCGCACGCAGCAAATGTTCACGAGCCTGCAGCATGCTGTCGACATCGCGCGCCTCACGCAGCATGTGCCGCAGCTGCTCTGCCGTGTCATGCAGCCGATTGGCAAACATGCGCTCGCACAGATCAAACAGGTGCATGCGCACGCCTGCCAGGTTCATGGGGGCGGGGCTGGTTCTGGAAGGGGCAGAGGATACGCCATCCATCGTCTGCAGATACCCATTGGCGAGCAGCTGCTCCACAAGAAGCCTGGCCTGGCCGTGATACATCTGCTCCAGCACCTGGCGTGGTGTTCCTTCGGCAAGCAGCAGCAGGGAGCGCTCGCGCAGGCTGAGCTGGCGCTGACCGGGCGTCAGTTCCAGCAGGGCTTTGGAAGTGCGTTGCAAGAACATGCACTGATTGCACCCCATTGCTGTGACAGGAAGATGAACACCCCCGGCAGGAAAGCTGCGTGCTTGCGACAATACGCGGCTGTCGGCGAGGTAGATGGGCACTTTTTTGATAGCTGCCAGCGCTTGCTGCATCTGCCCTGGAACCATTTTTTCTTATAAATGTGCACTGCTGATAGCGGTGCAGACACCATCCCATGCGACTGTTTCTGGCCCCGATGGAGGGCTTGCTTGATTTTGTGCTGCGTGACGTGCTCACCCGTGTGGGGGGCGCGGACCGCTGCGTTTCGGAGTTCATTCGTGTCAGCGGCTCCATCCTGCCAGACCGCGTGTTTCTGAGCTTCATGCCCGAGCTGCTCAATGGCAGCAAGACTTTGGCCGGTGTGCCCGTGCGAGCACAGCTGCTGGGGTCTGATCCTGACTACATGGCCGCCAATGCCGCCAATCTGGCACGCCTGAATCCTGAAGGCATTGATCTGAATTTTGGTTGTCCGGCCAAGACGGTGAACCGCCACGGCGGTGGCGCCTCCATGCTGCAAGACCCTGAGTCGATCGCCAGGCTGGTGGCGGCGGTGCGCAAGGCTGTGCCTGCGCACCTGCCCGTGTCGGCCAAGATGCGCATGGGTTTTAATGACAAAAGTCTGATGCGTGAATGTGCGCTGGCCATGGTGGAAAACGGGGCCTGTGAACTGGTGGTGCATGCACGTACCAAGGTCGAGGGCTACCGCCCACCCGCGTACTGGGAGCTGATTCCGGAAATCAGGGCTGTGGTGAACGTGCCCGTGATTGCCAATGGCGAAATATGGACGGTGCAGGATGCGCTGCGCTGTCGGGAGCAGTCGGGCTGCAGTGATCTGATGCTGGGTCGTGGCAGTGTGGCAGACCCCGGGCTGGCGCTGGCCGTGCGTGCGGCTGTGGCGGACGGTGTTCCCCACTCAGAGGCCGTGCCTGCCGAATTGCCCCCCGCAGTGAGCTGGGCCCAGCTGCTGCCGCACCTGCAGCGCTTCTGGTTGATGGTGTGCCGTGACCTGACACCCAACCAGCGTGGAGGGCGCCTGAAGCAATGGCTGAACCTGATGCGCCGTCGTTACCCCGAAGCGGAAAACGCCTTTCAGAGCGTGCGTGTGCTGACCAAGCAGCATCTGGTGGCAGAGTGGCTGGAACAGGAGTGCGAGCGCTATGGTGTGGAGTTCGTGCTTCAGAAACAGGAGCTTGCAGCGTACGAAAATCGGGCACCTGAAGCTGCTTTGATTCTGGATTCGGCGCTGGCTGGGCGCTACTAGCTCTCTAAATTGGAGCGCTAGAGCAGGTGGTCAGGGGCCAGCGGCCCGATGATGCGAATCATCATGCGCAGCGGCAGGCTGGCATCAGGCTCACGGGTCTGATCGCCCCAGTCGCTGTCTTCTGGCGCACGCCAGACCAGGCCTTCGGGTGTGTCTTCCAGCAGCCAGGCCGCTTCGCGCAGGCTGGCTTCGATGTTTTCCGTTGCCTCACCGGCCAGCTGGCGCGAGGCAACGAGCAGTGCAATTTCCGTGTTCTGCAGCTGTGAGCGCTGGTCCAGATTCATGGAGCCAATGACGGTGAGCTTGTGGTCCAGCACCAGCATCTTGGAGTGCAGCATGGCTCGCGAATGGCCTTGCGAGCCGGTGATTTTGCGTGTGGCCGTGCGCAGGGTATCCACACCGATCTTGCCGCCTTGCACGCTGCGCAGTTCATACAGTTGCACGCCCATCTGCAGCAGATCGCGCCGGTGTCGCGCGTAGCCTGCATGGGCCAGCGGCGCGTCGTTGGAAGCCAGTGAATTGGTCAGAATGCGCAGCCGCACGCCCCGCTCCAGCGCGCGCGCAAAGGCAGCTTTCATGTCTTTGCCCGGCACAAAGTAGGGCGAGACGATCAGCACATCGTGCTGTGCCTGGTCAATCAGAGCCAGCAGGCCGTTGATGACATTGTCCTGCTGCACCACAGGCTGCAGCACATTGCGCAGCGCCTGGCGGTTGGGGGAGCTGCTGTGCGTGCTCAGACTGTCTGGCAGGTGGGGAATCAACGCCTGCGTTGCTGTATCTGTGGTCTGTGCTTCGGCAGTGTCTTCAGGCGGTGCGGGAATCTTGCTGGGTGCATCGGCCAGCACCAGCGCAGGCGCCCAGATCCAGTCTATGGCTTGCAGATTCAGTGGCGGCAGGCTGGCAATACGGCGCTCGGCGGCGCTGGTGCCAGGCGTGCTAGCTTCCTGCAGGCTCTGGAGGTGCAGCAGCTCTTTTTCTGTAATCAGGGCGCTGACCGGGTAGGCGCGCGCATCATTCCAGTAGCGGTCAAAGCTGGCAGACAGCTGGCGCACGACCAAGCCTGCAGCCATGATGTCCAGATCAATGAAGTTGTCGCTGTCCAGCGCATCAAAGTAGGCATCACCCAGATTGCGTCCGCCCGCAATGCCAATGCTGTTGTCTGCAATAAACAGCTTGTTGTGCATGCGCTGCTGGGCACGCTGAAAGTCGGTGAGTGTGGTCAGCGTGCGGATGACGGTGGAGCCACGCGGCCCCGTCAGCGGGTTGAACATGCGCATCTCAATGCCGGGCACAAAGGCCATGCGCATGATCTGTGCGTTCTTGCCTGCGCTGTGAAAGTCATCCAGCAGTATGCGCACCCGTACCCCGCGCTGGGCCGCCTGCACAATGGCGTGCAGCAGGCGTGCCGTGCTGGGGTCGGCATGGATGGCGTAGTACTGCAGGTCCAGCGTCTGCGTGGCCGCTTCCACCAGGGCCAGGCGGCTGGCAAATGCAGCATCGGCCCCGCCCAGCAGCACAAAGCCGGAGCCGTAGGGCGTGTCTGCTGCTGTGCGCTGTGCCTGCACCATCTGGCCCAAAGGTGTGCTCTGCGGCTGGGGTAGCGCATGGCTGGCTGTGCGCGCAGGCATGGAGGGCAGACTGCCACAGGCGGACAGCAGCAACGCCAGCATGCACAGCAGGGCGCGCACGGCAGTACGCAGTCCAGCAGGGTAGGGGGTGGGTGCTGTGGATGGCATGGCAGAGGCAGGCAACAGATGGGCTGGGCGAAGTCGTCCTAAAACTGATCGCGCCCGGCAACCCGGGCCACGATGCGGACATCATCGCCTATGCGCTGCACATCATGCCATTGCAGCGGCAAGGCCTGCGTCAGCGCATCCAGCGGCCCGAAGTTGGCCATGCCCATGCCGCCTGTGCCGAGCAGTTTAGGGGCCATATACAGCAGCAGTTCATCGACCAGGCCTTCGCGGATCAGGGAGCCGTTGAGCTTAAAGCCTGCTTCTACATGCAGCTCATTCGTGCCGCGCGCTGCCAGATCGCGCAGCATGGCGGCCAGATCTACCTTGCCTGCCGCATTGGGCATTACAACAACTGTAGCGCCTAGCGCTTGCAAAGCCTGGGTTTTCGGTGCATTTATGCTTGAAGTGTAGATAGTACAAGCGCCAGGTGCTTTTAAAACATGAGCATCCAGCGGCATGTCGAGCTTGCTGTCTACCACCACAATCCTGGGCTGGCGTGGTGTCTGCACCTCACGCACATTCAGGCGTGGGTTGTCTTGTAGCACGGTGCCAATCCCCGTCAGAATCGCGCAGGCCCGGGCACGCCAGGCATGACCATCGGCACGGGCGGCGGGCCCGGTGATCCACTGGCTCTGGCCATTGTGCAAAGCAGTCACCCCGTCCAGCGAGGTAGCGGCCTTCATGCGCACCCAGGGCGTGCCGCGCACCATGCGGCTGAAGAAGCCAATGTTCAGCTCGCGGCAGGCTTGGCCTGCTGCGTCATCCATTTCCACGTGCACGCCTGCTGCGCGCAGCTTGGCAAAGCCATTGCCTGCCACCTGCGGGTTGGGGTCTGTAATGGCGCAGACCACCTTGGCAATGCCCGCTTCGATCAGCGCATGGCAGCAAGGGCCGGTGCGCCCGGTGTGGGAGCAGGGCTCCAGCGTCACATAGGCCGTTGCCCCCCGGGTGGTATTGCCTTGTGCTGCAGCGTCGCGCAGCGCCATGACCTCGGCATGCGGACCGCCGGCCTGCTGGGTAAAGCCCTGGCCGATGACCTGCCCTTGCGCAGACACCAGCACGCAGCCCACGCGCGGATTGGGGTTGGATAGAAAAAGCGCTTGACGGGCGAGGTCAAGCGCTTGTTGCATATAGATGGAGCTTTGCGTTACTTCAGTCATGGCGGCTGGATGGTAACGCAGGCGGCTCTATTTGGGACAGCTTAGCGGTTCCAGCAGTCAGCGGCGGTCATGGTGCTGCCTGAGGGCTTGTCTTTTATGTCTCGTTGTCCCGTGTGAGTAAGAGTTAGCGTGCCACATTTGTCCTTGGTTTGAGGGCTGTTTGGCTTGGGCGTTGCCGTCAGCGTAAATGCGGCATTGGTGTTGCCGTTGGCAAAACTAATGACGTAGCGCTTGCTGCTGTCGTCCGCCCAGGTGAGCGAAGCTGGCAGGGTGGTGGGATAAAGCCCGGTTGCTGTTGCTGCACGCTCCAGCCATTGCTGTGCTTGCAGCAGCCCCATACGGGCATCTGTACGATGGCTGCGCATGACATATTCGGTATAGCTGGGATAGGCAATAGCGCCAAGGATGCCGATGACTGCGACAACAATCATGAGTTCTATCAGCGTAAAGCCTCTGGATGAGTGGTGTAGTTTGCTTTTCATCGTAGAACCATCTTATTGCAGCTGACGCCAGCTAGGACGCATGGATTGTTCAGGCATGCGTGCCAATTCAAGCGTCCCACCATTGGTAGTCCCACCATTGCCAATATCGGTAACTTTATTTTTTCCGGTGACTTGAATATGTCCTCCCTTTGCTACTTGTGCGCGAGATACATAGTTGTCTAAGGCTAAATCGTAAGATCCATCGCCATTTTGATCGAGAAGCTGAACGCTTGGGCGCTCTCCATCCATGATATTAATAAGGGTCAAATATTGACGCTCTTCATCAACAGCAGTCTGCTCGCAGCTCTCGGCATCAATTTTCGTGCGTGATCCTTTGGCAGGAACTTGTGAATAAATTGCCAAAATATTGCTGCCATCGTAGGGGGTGATGTTTTTGAGCAAACGTTCACCTGTTTGAGGAAGGTCCATATACCATCCTTTTTGAGTCGACCAATCAACTTTTGTTGTGTCAGCCATTTTCCAGAAAACAAAGTCTTTGCTTGAGCTTTCGCCTTTATATTCGGTTGAATTGATTTGTTTTTTTGCAAGTTTGCTGACGCCAATTCCTGCTGGTTCTGGAGTTGGAATGGATAAGGCGCTATTACCTTTATGGCTGACTACATAATTTGTTTTGGTGCTTGCATCATGTTTGATGACATATCTTGTGTTGTCGAGCACTGAGTATATAGTCTGTACATTCGTATTCTCTGGGTCTACGGTGGTGATATTTTCCCCTGTTCCAAATGCGATCATCATGCCTCCCACCATCTTTGTGGTAGCTGAGGATCCACTCCCTACGATATAACTGCGATCGTTGGCCTTTACGCTGGGTGCTGCAGTAATCGGTTGACGGATTGTGCGAGTATCAGGAGATCCAGGAGTACCTCCTAAAGCGGTATAAAGAGGTTTTCCGCCAAAGGCAACCCCCCATTTGCTTGCATCTTTTTCACCTATTTCGAATTTCCAGATATTTCCTTTGAGGTCACCTGCATATACGAAATCAGGTTTGCCATCGCCATTAATGTCTACCAGTCGTGGTGCTGAAAGTCCATTTTCTGTGACGTTATGGCATGGATTTTCATGATTTTTCGCCTTTTCCTCTGCGGTACATGCGGTGAGATTGGTTGCAGTGGCAGGGATACGCAGAAGTTTCTTATCGCCGTCAAGATATTGAATTAATAAGACTGGGCGTTCATTTTTGCTATTGTATCCATTGCCCATAATTGCGGCCCATCTGTCATTATTCAAAAGGCTGATTTGTGTGGCTCGCAACGGGTTGGTGTCATCTAGAGTGGGTGTGGAAAAAATATGACCAATATCCGCTTTTTCAATATCCAGGCATGCTTTCCCTTGGCAGTTTATAGGCTCGTTTGCATGCATGGATTTATCCATGACAACAATATTTTCAGATTTTTTTTCCTCAAAGGAACGGGGATCTGTAACATCTAAAACGAAATACCCTTTCCCGCCTGCACCAAGTGTACCAAGCAGCATGGTACGCCAGTCGGGTGTTGTCTTAGATGTTCCGATATTGATATCCCCCGTCATGGGGGAGCCATCAACGAAATATCGATGGTTATCGTCAAAGCTTGGCCATGTTAATCTGGCTAGATTGGGGTAAACAGCCCTTGGGACGTACGCAATTTTTTCCGTGCCATCATTTGCTGCGAAGCCGTGAAGCATGCCATCATTGCCTCCTACATAGATCATTGGAAGTCTTTGATCTACCGTATTTTCTCGCACAAATTTGGTGTATCCAGGCAGCGAGTAGTTGCTGACCGGTGTTCCCACATACCAGACATTGGAGTTAATGATGTCGCCCTGTCGGCTGGTTCGATTGCGGAAGCCGATAGTGCTGTTCTTGGATGCTTCGTTGGAGCGATCACCTCGGATATAAAGTAGCCTATTGCGTCCTTGGTTATCTGTAGATTCGTCAGATTTTTTATGAAGATTTTCTCGTTGTGAGCTTCCTATCTTGTCCCATCGGAATGCACTGCCTTTTTTCGTGCCATCATTCCAAGTCAATATATTTCTGCTTTCATGCGATGCAAGCGTATCTAGAAAATCTGCTGTAGTTTTTCCACCCCAAGCATCTTCATATGTATTGTCCTTTGTTAATTTTGAGCTCTTGATATAGCCTTTCCACATTTCTTTGGGATCGTAGAAAGTGCTGTAGGTGTTGACATCTTTGTCATAATTGGAGAAACCATTGGCTGCTAATGAACCTACGCTGGATTCATTTTCTGCATTGATGGCACCAATAATATCAACAAAAGCTTTTTCAAGATCTTCTGCCTTTTCTACCGCATAAAAACGACCACGACCATTTAAAGCTGAGTGCCATAAATCTAGTGGATTTTTGGTCGATTCTGTAGATATGCTTAAATGTGGCCAGGAAATCTTTCCATTAATGAAGTCTGGCAAACTACCATTTTTGCCTGCATCATAACTAAATGGAACAATATGTGTATTTGGTGGTCTTTGAATGTCGGATTCACCGCGCCATGTGGTTGCAGCCTTGCTGAAACCAATCGTGTAAGTTGATAAATGCGGCCAATTTGCTGGGTCGTAACGAGGATTCCAGTATTTTTCTAAAATGGCATCTTTGCCATTTTTATCTTTGCCAAAGTTTTCTTCTGGAGGTGCTTTTCGATATTCGCTGGTCAGAGAAATTTGTTTTGTTTTGTCATCTTTGTTATATAAGCTTGGCTGAAGATTGGTTGCCCAGCTCTTAAATGCCCAGTCAGCAACCATGTCGTGATGGTCGTCTGCATATGGTTTGACCTTGTTGTAGATTGTGCCATCTGGTAACTTAAAAGAGGTTCTGCCATCTTCATTTCCTGGCTTTTGATTCCGTGCTGGATCGGTTTGCCAGCCACCATCAGACATTAAAATATGATAACTTCTGCGGCATCCTAAAAATGGCGCCGCTTGTTTTCCTGGTATATATGCCCAAGGGCTATAGTTTTCTTTTTTAAAATTATTTGCTGGCTTGTTCATGTAGTTATGAGCTTGTGCCATAACTTTATGCGTTGGTGTTCCACTTCTAGCATCTAATTTATCAATAAAGTCTAAAAAATTTTTTCTATGTGCTTCATCTAAGTATCGCATCGAATTTTCTTTAAAATCGGTATGATCTACAGTATTGGCCCCATCAGATCTCCCATTATTATGCATTGCTTGCCATGCAAAACGAATTGATCTGCCCTCACCATGGTTGGGTAGTAAAGTTTTATTGTTAAATACCTTTTTTACAGTATATTTCAGCACACTAATACGTCTTGCGATTGGTTCCCATGTTCCATCGGGTTTTGGTTCTGTATATCCTGGGCCGGGTTTAAAGGTGCCGGACCGAGGCTTCCCATCTGCTCTCAATGCTATGGCATAATCCATGCTTCCGGAGTCATCAATAGTGATAATGACGTTGGGTGCAACATAGGGGTTTAATTTACCTGGTGGAGATTGGGCAAGATCAAGTGCTAATGCGCCGGTAGAGGTGAGCGCAGCGACGGCGGCTAAAGCGATGGAATGCTTGTGGAAAAGAGAGTGGGTGCTGTGCATAACAAGCTCCTTATACTAAATTATTGAATTCAGTAATAAAATAATGCAAGTAAATAGATCTAATCTTTAAGTCGATTTCGTGCGTAGGTCTGTTGCAGAACTACCTGTGTATTGGGTTTTATGCCATGTGCGACAGCTGTAATACGATAAACGATATTGATATCAAGCTGCAATGGAAGGTATTGGGTCGAAGACATTCCAGTTTCTGCGGCAATTAAATTGGATGAGCTTGCAGTCTGTGAGTCGTAACGCATGATCTCGATCCAGTACCAGCCTCCTCGTAAAGGGTCATCTCCACGATATGCCAATATGGGGTTGCTGGTGGCGCCGATAGTAGCTCCTGTGTATTGGCCATAACGAGCTCCAATCGGCGGCTTTGAAGCATCACTAGGAACACCGGCGTTTTCCATTTGCGCTAACGTAATGCCCTTGCTTTTATCTGTATTGTTCCAAAAATCCTGTTTTCCAACACGTTTTGCACAGACGGCATGACGGCATTGAGGGCCACTGCTAATGCTTTCCAAATTTGCGAGTAGGAGCGTAACATCTTGTTCCTCGCTGGGCATACCATATGGTGCAATTCCTTTTCTGCATAAGTAAGGATTGCTGCCATCGGAGATGCAAATCGATCCATTGGAATTTTCACGACGAATATCTAGTTCTGCATCCTGCAATAATGCTTGTGCTGCTTCAAAGGCGCGTTGATAGTCAGCATCATTGCCTACTATCATTTCTCCAAATATAGATGTACGCGAAGCCCAAAGTGCCAGAAGCATCGATAGCATCACCAATACAATCACCACATACAATGTGGCCCCATGTTGCTTGGGGAGGGTGGGTTGACTTGAGTGGTGTTTAAGCATATTTATGAAAAATGGCTTTATAGGGTGCCAATTAATCCTTGGCTACGCAGTTGAAATACATTTCGAAAAACTTTATGCATCCTGCGTGCGCGATTGCCTGTCAATGTACTCATATCTACGTTTTTTCCCTGGCAGTTTGTGTAATTGCTGTCTTTGGGAAGGTTGATTATTTCATTGCCATATAAGACTATGCAAACTTCGACGGCATACACATTGTGCCAATGGCCTGTGCCAACACTATTAGCAGTGATGTATTGAAGCTGTGGTGAACCGGCTGCTGCAGATGATTGAATCAGATAGAGTACTTCAAATTCAGCAACATTGTTTGCAATGGGCTGAGGGGCGTTGTTAACGCCAGCGCATACAAGATTGCTGTCTCTCAAGGTGAAATGATTTCTGATGACTGTATCTGTGCCATTTTCACCAAGGCAATCACGTTGTAAAGACTCTTTGTTATTGGAGATGTAAATCAGCTCTCTGTAGTTGCTATAGGCTGTGGTTAATTTGAATTGATTGTCTTTAGGCTTTTCTATTCCACTGATAGTATCTGTTTTGGGGTTGAAGTCGGCGGTGGCTATTTCAAAAGCCACGGGATCATTGATGTCAGCATCGTCCTCATTTCCTTGTGTAGAAAGGCTGAGTTTGAGGGAGCCGGCTTGCCTTAATTGCTTTCCCATTACGCGAAAAATGTGCGAGGCTTGCTGTTGTAGTTGGCCGCTGTCATCAACGCTGCCAGTAATGCTGCGTGAGGCAACAATGGCGCCCAAAGCGACGGCAATGATTAATAAACTAATCGCTATGCCAACGAGAAGTTCAATAAGGGACAAGCCTCTTTGATTCTGTGGCGCAGGGTAGTTTTTTGATGTCTGATAAGTCATGAGCCTGGGCAAAAAACTTTAGTGGTATTGGATGCGTAATATGGAGCACATCTTGCAAGAAGAGGTATGTACTGCAAATGGCAGGTGTGATTATCTGGGCAGCTGACTGTGTTGCCACTATCAGTGGCGGCATTCAGTGGTTCAAGGTATTCTTGGCTATTATTGTTTTCATTCATTCGCCATGCGATCATTACGCCAAGTTGTCTTTTGTTGTCTGCTACGCTGGCCTCGTCATCAGAGATAAAAGTTCTGGCATCTCCAAGTGGTAGGGAGTTTTTAACACTATTTCTCCATTGGAGTAAATCATATTTTGCGAGATTTTCATTGCTGCATTTTTCGGTTTTGCAGTTTTGTGAGAATTCTTGGTTATTACCCCAGTTTGTAGTTATATATTTTTCTATATTTAATAATGCATTGGGGTTTGCTGCAATTCTTTCGCTTAAGTCGTCAATGAGTCTGATGGCTTGGGTTCGATACAAGCTATTTTGGGTGTTGTTCAGTGTACGCATTTGTATTCCTAAAATCCCAAGAACTCCTAATGCGATGACAATTATGGCAATAAGTGACTCTAGCAGAGTGATGCCTTGCTGATATAAGTTGCGAATTTTCATTTTTTGCAATCACTATAGTCTTTAATGATTCGAATTCTTCCCCCAGAACTCATGCAGAGAGTTTGTGCGTAGGAAGACTGAGTTCCTGTGCGCTCTGGGAGAAATTTAAATCCTTTGGCATTCAAACCGCTGGCCTTGCCATAGCGGTCAAATTTGATATTGACTCCGCCTGAGTTGTGCATTACGTTGACTGAGCCTGTCAGTCGCAACTCATGCAATATGCGGTCTTGGGTTTTATTCCATGACCCATTGCCATTTACATCTTCATAGATAAACCAGCCACAACCCCACTCTTGATTGGTGCCGGCGTTTTGACAGCCACCAGGTTCGTTACCGAACTTGCGCATGCCAATGCCGCCGCCACGTCTGATGGCTTCGGAGCGTGCGAGCATCAGTGAAGACTCCATGGCACGTACGGCTTGCGTGACCTGCCAGCGCTCATGGAGTTCGCGGAACTGGGGGAGGGCGATGGCCGCCAAGATGGAGAGAATGGCCAGGGCAGTGAGTGCTTCAACCAAAGTCAAGCCGCCCTGCTGGTGTGTGTAAGCAGTTGTCATGACTAAGAAAAGTTGCATGTCCAAGCCTCTTCTATAGCAAATGTGGTTACCGTTTTGTTCCGGAAATGGACTGGCGGTGGCGATCAGCAGCTTGTGGAGCCTTTCGTCTGTTGCAAACGGCCACCGGGGTAGATGCACAGCGTGCTGCCCTGGCTGATGTTCTTGCCTTTGGGCATGACCTGCAGGCTAAAGTTGGTGAATGTGTTGTTCAGTCTCAGAGCACCCCAGCGGTCCACTGCAATAAATCCTGCATTTTCGGAAGCTGTAGCTGTGGTGCTTCGCAGTGCTTCTACGATTTGCAGTGGCGCGGTGTTGGCGTCAGCGGTTCCGTCGGCATTGCTGTCCAGACTGACAGTCCAGCCACATTGCCATGCGTTGCTGGCCTGACCGCCACAATCTTGCGTAGTGCTTCGAATGATGGAGATGCCTCCTCCGCGGCGAATGGCTTCCGAGCGTGCAAAAGCCAGGGTCGACTCAAAGGCTGAGATGGCCTGGCTGGTACGCCAGCGCTCAAACAGTGATGTAAAGCTGGGTGCTGCAATAGCGGCGAGCACAGCCAGTATGGCGAGGGTGGTCATGAGCTCAACCAAAGTCAGGCCTGTCTGGCGCAGGCGGTTCGTTTTCTTGATGGTTGGTAGGCAATGAGGCATGTAGGAGAAGTTAGCAAAGAGCAGTAGGTCTTTGTTGGTATGTCTGACCAGCGTGACCGTTGTAGGGGATGAGTGGCAAGCATGGCATGGTCATCTGGTGCGGGTATTGACCTTGCTCTAGGGCGTGTTCACATCAACATTGGGTTCGCTGCCCCTGA
>ERZ791624.565-NODE-565-length-24743-cov-2.311649_pt1 | contig 24743 bp, 20 predicted proteins | sample MGYA00510058_ERZ791624 | MGnify/ENA primary metagenome ERZ791624 (study PRJEB30046, sample SAMN00715158) | human gut metagenome | study: EMG produced TPA metagenomics assembly of the A metagenome-wide association study of gut microbiota in type 2...
AGCGCCGAAGAAGCCATAACTGCCTACGACATGGCTAAAAGCGAAGCTAAAAAAGCCTTTGGCAATGATGAAATATATCTGGAAAAATATCTGCAAAATCCGAAACACATCGAAGTACAGATTATCGGCGATGCCCACGGCAATTTAATGCATCTGTTTGAGCGCGACTGCTCCGTACAGCGCCGCCACCAGAAGCTGGTTGAAATTGCTCCGGCCTTCGCTCTGCCTATAGAACAACGCAAAGCTATCTGCGACGCTGCTGTCAAGCTGATGAAAAATGTTGACTACATCAGCGCCGGCACCGTAGAATTTTTGGCTACGCCCGACGGCAAGTTCTACTTCATCGAGGTTAACCCCCGCATTCAGGTTGAGCACACCGTTACCGAGCAGATTACCGGTATCGACATTGTACAGACACAAATCAAGATTGCCGAGGGCTACAACCTGCACGGCCCGGAAATCGCCCTGCCGCAGCAGGATGAGCTGACAACCATCGGCCATGCTATCCAATGCCGTATTACCACCGAGGACCCGTCCAATAACTTTATGCCCGATACCGGCAAGCTGATTACCTACCGCAGCGGCGGCGGCTTCGGCATCCGTCTGGACGGCGGCAACGCCTTCGCCGGTTCCGTAATCACTCCGTATTACGATTCTCTGCTGGTTAAGGCTACCACCTGGGGCCTCACTCACCAGATTGCAATTACCAAGATGCTGCGCTGCTTAAAAGAATTCCGTATCCGCGGCGTCAAAACCAATATCCAGTTTTTGGAAAACGTACTGCAGAACCCGCACTTCATCAAGGGCGATTACACAACCGACTTTGTTGATAATACACCGGAGCTGTTTGTCTTCCAAAAAACCTTGGACCGTGGCAACAAGCTGCTGAACTATATTGCTGATATCACCGTCAACGGTTATTCCAACGTCGGCGTACAGCCTAAGCCGGACTTCGCACCGCTGAATATGCCCAAACCCTACAACGGCATTCTGGCACTGGGTGCTAAGCACGTTCTTGATACCCGCGGACCTGAAGGTCTGGCTGAATGGGTACTGGCACAGCAGGAGGTTCTGCTCACAGACACCACCTTCCGTGATGCGCATCAGTCCCTCTTCGCAACCCGCCTGCGTACTGCCGATATGCTGCGCGTTATGCGCGACACCGCCGGTAAGTTGCCCGGACTCTTCTCCTTTGAATGCTGGGGCGGCGCTACCTTTGACGTAGCCTATCGCTTCCTCGATGAAAGCCCCTGGCAACGTCTGGCACAGTTCCGTCAGGCTGCTCCGAACATTCTCTTCCAGATGCTGCTGCGCGGTGCCAACGCCGTAGGCTACACCAGCTATCCGGATAATGTTGTTAAGCAGTTCATCAAGCTGGCAGCAAAGAACGGTATCGACGTTTTCCGTATCTTCGACAGCCTCAACGGTCTGGACAATATGCGCCTGTCGATTGACACCGTCCGCGAATGCGGCAAGGTAGCAGAGGCAGCACTGTGCTACACCGGCGATATTCTCGACCCCAACCGCGATAAATACGATTTACATTACTACATCAATATGGCTAAAGAGCTGGAAAAAGCCGGCGCCAACATCATCGCCATCAAGGATATGGCAGGCCTGTTGAAGCCGGAAGCAGCTTACCGCCTTGTAAGCAGCCTCAAATCCTACGTCAACGTACCTATCCATCTGCACACCCACGAGGGCAGCGGCAACGCTATCTACACCTACGCGCGTGCAATTGATGCCGGCGTTGATATCGTAGATACTGCCATGAGCGCCATGAGCAACGGTACCTCCCAACCCAGCGGCAGCAGCCTGTACTACGCACTCAGCGGTCATCCGCGTCAACCGCGTCTTGACGTAGACGCTATGAACGAGCTGTCCCGTTATTGGGAAACCGTGCGCCCCTACTACAAGGCTGCCGACAGAACCGAAAACTTCCCCAACCCCGAGGTTTACGTACACGAAATGCCCGGAGGACAATATACCAACCTCAAACAGCAGGCACAGGCTCTGGGCCTCATCCATCGCTGGGAGGAAATCAAGGATATGTATCACCGCGTATCCATGATGTTCGGCGATTTAATCAAAGTTACTCCGTCCTCCAAGGTTGTCGGTGATATGGCACTCTTCATGGTGCAGAACGACCTGACGGAAGAAGATGTATATGCTAAGGGCGATATTCTGGACTTCCCGGCCTCCGTTGTAGAATTTTTCGAAGGACGCATCGGCACTCCGTACCAGGGCTTCCCCGAAAAACTGCAGAAGCTGGTGCTCAAAGGACGCGCACCTATCAGCGAGCGTCCGGGCGCTGTACTGCCTCCGGTAGATTTTGAGGATGTACGCGCTAAGCTCAAGGAACTGGATGCACCTACTACGGACGAAGCAGTGAGCGCTTACTGCCTCTATCCTAAGGTATTCACCGACTGGGTAAACCGTTACAACCAATTCGGTGATGTATCTGTTCTCGATACTCCTACCTTCTTCTTTGGCATGACTCCGGGCGAGGTTATCAAGGTTGAAATTGAACAGGGCAAAGTGCTCGTAATCAAACTGGACCACATCTCCGAAGCCAATGCTGCCGGTATGCGTACCGTATTCTTCGAATTCAACGGCCTGCCGCGTGAAATCGAAATCAAGGACCGCAACGCCAAGACCACCACTGTTACACGCAAGAAAGCAGAAAAAGGCAACATGGGTGAAATCGGCGCTTCCCTTTCAGGCTCCGTTGTCAAGGTTCTGGTAGAAAAAGGCCAGTCCGTTACCAAGGGCACTCCGCTGATTGTTACCGAAGCTATGAAGATGGAAACCACGCTTTCGGCACCGATTTCCGGCATCGTCAGCGCTATCCATGTAGCTGCAGGCGAACGCGTAGAAAGCGGCGACTGCCTGTTGGAAATCAAAACGCAAATGTAAAATTATATATGCTTAAATTAAGGCTGCTGCCGTGGCGGATTTCCGCCACTACGGCAGCCTTGTTTTTTTGCTGGTCATTATTTTTTCTCTATGTTATGATATAGTTATTCTTTGCTTTTTTAAGAACAGCATTATTTGCTGCAATACATATTTTTATTACGAGGTGAGCACATGAAGCAGACAATCTATCAATACGTAAACAGCCATCTGGACGAGCATGGCCGCTTTACGGCTACTAATCTGTGCGATGACCGCTACGCCACCATTCCCCGTCCTCTCGGCTCCGAGGATGCCTTTCACTATACAATGGGCAACCTGCCCAACCCCAAATCCGCTAGCGTATTGCTGAAGCTGCTGCAAGCTTATCTGAACGAGCCTACCACCCAGCAGCGCAGCAAACTGTACAATGAACTGAAGGGCATGGCCTTTGCGGAATATTGCGATCCCTTTATCGAAGCCTTAGACCAGAATGATATCAACAGTGTTGCCTTTGACCTGGCTCGACGCTTTTTCTACAACGCCGACGGACGTGAGCAGGTTAAATTCGCCTTGCTGCTTTTCGGCATGTACGGCATGGAAAAAATTTGTCAGCAGGAGCCGGAGCTGTGGCAGGATTTACTGCGCATAGCGCACTGCGAGGAATTTACCTTCGCCTTTTTATATTCCTGCCGCGTAACAAATTTCAACCCGCAAAACGCTATCTGGGAGCTTATCCGCTGTACCAGCGGCTGGGGCAAGGTTTTCAGCATTACCGACTGCCACTGCCGTGATGAGGAGGAACGCCTCTGGCTGCTGCAGAACGGTCCGGATATCGACGTAGAATATCCGCCGCTGTCTGTCAAATTCATCAGAGAAACACACTTAGAGGAACAGCTGGCGCAGCCGCTTAACTACGCACAGTACAAAAGCGCTGTCATCATCGTGGGCAATTATCTGATTATGCTCAACCACTTCCCGGCAGAGGTAATCGAAGAGCAATTCAACATCAGCGATATCCATCTGAACAAGCTTCTTACCTGTCTGCTTGAACAGGCGGAAGCATATGTCAGCAAACCGGATGATGTACTTGATTTAATCAGCTACGTTACGGCGCTGCAGCAACTTTGCGATGAGCAGAACCATATGCAGCTCACTCTTAATCAATGCCATGAACAGATTGCCGCCTGCGAAAAAATCATCTACCGCAAGGACTGGCAGCCGGAAATAGAAAGCAATTTAATCAAGGACGATAAGCTTGATTACCAGCTGTGCAACCTGGCAGTGGAGCTTGATATAGACGTATGGCCGCGGCTTTTCGATTTTTGGCTGGCGCATCCGGACGAAACACCGCTGTTCCCGTACCTGCTTTCCTACGAAGGTGAGCAGCGCTCCGAGCGTGTGCTTCGGCAAATTGAAGCAGACCTGCCACGCTACTGCGTAGAGCAAAATGACCTGCTGGTTCCGCTACGTTATCTCAACACTCATCCCGGTCAGAGTGATGCTATTATCTGCGCTGCCCTGGAATCTATCTTCGATTTGCCGCGCGGCATCGCCTGCGGCATTGTCGATGACTGGGGACAGGAATTTATCACGCCTGCCATCCGCCGCTCGCTGATTAAAGCACGTCAGCTCAGCAATAACGATGTAGTTACCGCGCGTATCGACTGCCTGCTGGCAGGCAAGCATTTCGACATCGGCAAGTTCCTCAACAAACGCAAATAAGCAGACTGCTATGCAATGTTATTGCTGAGCTTAGACAGTTATTGCTAAGAAAATCTTTCTCAACACATAACCGACCCGTTTCCCCTATCGGCTAAAAAGCCTGGGAAACCGGTTTTTTAGTATGCACTTATTTACTTTTAGCCGCAATAGCCATGCGGATGGCCCTTATGCCACTTCCACGCAGTGCTGATAACCTCATCTACACTGCTGTGCTGCGGCTCCCAGCCCAGCTCTTCACGAATTTTAGCCGAAGAAGCAATGAGCACTGCGGGATCACCGGCACGACGCGCCTCCTCCACAACGGGGAAGTCAACGCCGGTAACCTTTTTGGCGCTGTCAATCATCTGGCGTACACTGAAGCCGTTTTCACTGCCCAGATTATACACACGGCTGCTGCCGCCGCTCAAAAGATGTTTGAGTGCCAGCACATGCGCCTTCGCCAAATCGCAGACATGAATATAATCACGCACGCAGGTACCATCAGCCGTCGGATAATCGGTACCGAAGATAGAAACCTGCTTGCGCACGCCCTGCGCCGTTTTCAGAATCAGCGGAATCAGATGGCTTTCCGGGCTGTGGTCCTCGCCGATATCGCGCGTCGGAGAAGCACCGGCAGCGTTAAAATAACGCAAAGCTACATAACGCATATCATAGGCATGGTCATAATCCGCCAGCATGCCTTCAATAGCCAGCTTGGTACGGCCGTAAACATTAGTCGGTGCCAAGCGGCTGTCTTCGGTAATAGGCACAGCCTCCGGCTCACCGTAAACAGCAGCGGTAGAAGAAAATACCATGCGGTCCACACCGGCACCACGCATAGCCTCTAAAAGATGCAGGCTGCCTTCAACATTATTAAAATAATATTTCGCCGGGTCGGTCATAGATTCACCTACCAGACTGCTGGCAGCAAAATGAATCACCGCATCAATTTTAAACTGCTCCATAATGTGCTTGGCAAAGCGTACATCATGAATATCGCCTTCTACCAGCTGTACCTCGTCAGGCACTGCCGCCTCATGGCCGGTAGAAAAATTATCATAAACAATAGGAGTAAAGCCGCTCTTCTGCAGCTCCTCCACTACATGGGAGCCAATATAACCTGCTCCGCCGGTAACAAGGATATTCATTAATTATTTGCTCTCCTTTGCAACGATTCCCTGCAGATAGGTCAGGAACTTGTCACGCAGCTCAGGACGCTTCAGCGCCATTTCTACGGTTGCCTCCAGGAAGCCCTGCTTATCGCCCACGTCATAACGACGGCCTACAAAGTCATAAGCATACATCGGCTGCTCCTTAGCCAATACCTTAAGCGCATCGGTCAGCTGGATTTCATTACCACGGCCGGGCTGAGTTTGCTCCAGAATCGGGAAAATTTCCGGTGTAATTACATAACGGCCCAAAACCGCCAGACGAGAGGGTGCTTCCTCTACCGCAGGCTTTTCTACCATATCATTTACCTTAACAGTGCGTGCTTCATCGGTCGGTTCACCGGCAACAATGCCATAGGCAGAAACCTTCTCCTGCGGCACCTCCTGCACACCTAAAACGCTGGCACCTGTTTTATCGTAAACATCAATCAGCTGCTTCAGTGCAGGCACCTGGCTGTCAACAACGTCATCACCCAGCAATACAGCAAAGGGTTCGTCGCCCACAAAATGCTTAGCGCACAAAATAGCATGGCCAAGTCCACGCGGTTCCTTTTGGCGGATATAGTGAATGCGGATATCAGAAATTTTGCGAACCAGCTCCAGCTCCTTGGTTTTGCCGCTGGCCTCCAGGTTCAGCTCCAGCTCGATGCTGCGGTCGAAATGATCTTCAATGGCACGCTTGCTGCGGCCGGTAATAATCAGGATATCCTCAATGCCGGAAGCAAGAGCCTTTCGATAATATATTGGATGGTCGGTTTATCAACAATAGGCAGCATCTCCTTCGGAGTTGCTTTGGTAGCAGGCAAAAAGCGTGTGCCCAGGCCTGCTGCCGGAATAACGGCTTTACGTACAGGTTTAAACATTTAATCTTATCTCCTTTACAAACTCAAGTGAAATATATGCATAGCAGCAACGCTGCAGGCAGTTCTTTACGAAAAAACACGGATACTCAGGAAGTTAAGCTTCTTCGCCGCCAATAACTTTCAATAATTCTGCTGTCTTCGCAGCAAGCAGCTCCTTATCACCCTTAGTTTCTACGTTCAGGCGCATTACAGGCTCCGTATTGGATACACGCACATTAAAGCGCCAGTTATCATAAGCAACGCTCAGGCCATCCAGATGGTCCTGCTCGCCGTCAGCATATTTTTTGCCCAGCTCAGCCAGCACTGCTGCGGAATCTGCCACCTTGCGGTTTATTTCACCGCTGCAGGGATACATAGCAACGCGCTCGCCTACCAGCTCGCTGAGCTTTTTACCGCTGCGGCACATCAGCTCAGTTACCAAAAGCCAGGGAATCATGCCGCTGTCGCAGCAGGAAAAATCACGGAAATAATGATGCGCACTCATCTCGCCGCCGTACAGCACGTCATTGTTGCGCATGCATTCCTTCATAAAGGCATGGCCACTCTTGCAGCGTACAGGCACACCGCCGTCACGCTGCAAAATAGCTTCCGTATTCCAGGTAAGGCGCGGGTCAAACATAATCTTTGCACCCGGCTCCTTGTGCAGGAAAACCTCTGCCAGCAGGCCGACAATATAATAGCCCTCGATAAAATCTGCCTTCTCGTCAAAGAGGAAGCAGCGGTCGAAGTCGCCATCCCAGGCAATACCAAGATCCGCACCGCTCTCACGTACAACCTTAGCCGTAGCCTCACGGTTGGGCAGCAGCAGCGGGTTAGGCACACCATTGGGGAAGGTGCCGTCAGGCGTTTCGTTCAGCGTAATAAACTCAAACGGCAAATGCTTAGCCAGCTCCTTCAAAATCGGGCCAGCACCACCATTGCCGGGGTTAGCAACAATCTTCATCGGTTTGAGCACACTCGTATCAACATAAGTCAGCAAATGCTCAATATAAGCAGGCATAATATCCAGCTGCTCCAAGGCACCCATAGTCTTGCCTGCTACCACCTGATGTGCAAACGGCTTTGTAGTAGCAACCATCTCACCAATTTCCCTCAGACCGGTATCGCTGGAAACAGGACGCGCATCACGACGCACCAGCTTCATGCCATTGTATTCCTTAGGATTATGGCTGGCAGTAACCATAATACCGCCATCTGCTTTCAGATGCGCGGTAGCAAAATAAATCATTTCTGTACCACACTGGCCGATATCAATAACCTTGGTACCGCCATGGCGCAGTCCCTCTGTCAGCGCATCTACCAATGCTCTGCCGCTCAGGCGGATATCATGTCCGACAACAACAGTTTCTGCAGCAAACATTGCTGAAAAAATGCGTCCCATACGGTAAGCCATTTCCTCATTAACCTCCGTAGGGTAAACACCACGTACATCGTAAGCCTTGAAAGCCTTATTTGTAACTTGCATTTGTCTATTCTCCTTTTTTATAGTGTATTTAGCAAAATTTCATTGTTCAAGAACCATTTTATATTATTCTTCATGGACGAAAAAAATCCTGCCTGCATTGCAGACAGGATTTGAACGCTATAGCTTTGCTCCGCTCGAACGGATAACTTCTTCCGCTGCCTCGCCCAGATACCAACGGATAACGGAAAAGAACGGCAGCGTCACACCATTATAATCAGGCACCAGACAGATGGTCGCCAGCATTTCCAAAACTTCATCCAGCTCACGGCCCTTACTAAGCTCATCACTTATCTGGTCCTCCAGCGTATGGATAACCTCACGGCGCATGCGCATCAGACGCGGCGCGTTCAAGTTCAGCTCGCGGATGGTACTGCGCGCCTTACCCTGCAAATCTTTGGGGCAGGTGTCTTCGTCTACGTACATCCGCCCGCTATGCTCCGCATAACGGAACAGACGGATTTTTCCGGGAATCTTCAACGGATTGAGAATATAGTTTGTAATTTCACGCCCACCCTTGGGCACATCGCAGCTGCGGTCACGCTTCTGGCTGGAATAGCGCCACTCGGGGTCAGGCACATAGGGCTGACTGCCGCCGTGGCACACGCCCAACAGATTGCGCCAATCCAGATGATAGTTGTGCCCATGCTCCTGCGTAGCATTTTTCGGATAAAAATGCTCCACGCGGAAGTCGTCAACCTCGCCTTCCTCCTCCGCCAGCTTAATGCCTACCTCACAATAGGCGCAAAGGCCGTGCTGGTCACGCAAAATTGCTTCGCGCACCTGTTTATAGCCCTTGCGGCAGCGACGGCGGAAATGCTCCCAGGTTTCCTCGGGATTATGCAGCCTGTACTGCCTGAGAAGCTCCGGCTCCTCCTTGCTTTTATAAACACGTTTCATGAGCGCCTCCTGCGGAACTGACGCATACGGATATCCATATCCGCACGCAGCAGAGCAGGCTCCTTGCCCTTGGACCATTTATCCAGTTTTTTGCGCAGCTCCAGCGCCTCCGGCGTATCCCAGGCATCCTCGCTCACCAGCTGCAGATAACGCTTTAAATCCTGCACAATCGGCAGAGCTTGCGGACGTGGACTCACATTCTGAATATCCTGCAGCAGCTGATAGCTGTTGGCGCCCAAGGAAAAATCTACGTGGCGCACGCCTTCGAACTGCTTGCCCCAAGCCAATACACGTATGCTCTCTGCCGGCACGCTGCTAAGCACCTGCGCACTATGCGTAGTCACTACAAACTGTACCATCGGGAAGGTTTTCTGTAAATCCAGCAGTACCGTCTGCTGCCACAGCGGGTGCAGGTGCATTTCCACCTCATCAATCAATACAAGCCCCGGTGTCTTGGTTACTGCTTCCTCACGCAGCTGCGGATTCAGACGCGCCATGCGATAGGCCAAATCAGCCACCATGCTGATAATACTGCGGAAGCCGTCGCTCAATTCATCTACCACCATTTCACCCATATCGGGATGGCTGACAACAAAGCAGTTCAGGCGGTAATTATAATATAAATCACGCAGGCCGGTACTTTCCAGACACACGTCGACAGCGTTCTGAATCGCATTCTTCAACATCACATTGCGCTTCACCTCTGCGCTGTACTGCTGCTCTGACTGCGCACACTTGGTAACGTACTCAAACCATTTTCCGAAGGTGCTGTAGGAAGAAGACGGCTCCAGACATTCCTCGTAGCCTACATTGCGTTCCATCAGCGATTTATGAAAATTTGTCATCAGCTTGCTGTCTACCCAAATGCGCTGAGTACCGTAATAGGCCAGCACCGGCAGCAGCCTGTTGCCGTTCTCCTTGGCATCGTGCGCCAATGCACAGCCACGTTCGCACAGCTCATCAGCATCATCCTCAGGCACATTCCCCTCCAGCAGGCGGCGGGTACAGGTAAGCTTTTTGCCGTAAACCTCACCCTCCAGCTTAATTTCTACCGGATAATGGCATTCCATACCATCAATATGACGCATATCCTTTTTATAAACAGGCACACGTCGCACATCCTGGAGAGTAATTTGCCGGCCACTGGCATCAAAGCTGCGCAGATAGGGCTCCAGAGCAATTGCCAGCGCATCAAAAATCGCCGTCTTGCCCTTGCCGTTTTCACCTACAATAACTGTCAGCCTAGGTTCAAAATCAATATCAAGCTCATCGTAACAACGGAAATTCTTCAGCCTTAATCTTTCTATCTGCATAATCTGACCTCCGTTTCTGTATCTCTGCTTACATTATAGCATTATTTACATCCCATACTAAGATTTTTTACAGTTTTATTATGATTTTTTTGTGGCAGGGTGTATAATAAATAAACATCATCAGCAATTACTTGGTACTTGCCAACAATTACGCAATCGAAAGGAAAAACTGTTTATGAATATATTTCTTCTGCTTACAATCGCCATGCTCATGATCATCCTCATGCTGCGGCGTCACATCCCCATCGGCCCCTGTATGCTCACCAGCGGTATTTTTATCTGGCTGATGAAAGCACCGGATATACCGTATCTGGTGCAGGCATTACAAGAAACCTTAACAATGCCGCGCACCTATGATATTCTTTTTGCCCTTTATTTTGTCATGTGCCTGGAAATCGAGCTGCGCACCAGCGGTGCATTGGCAGGTATGGTGCAGGCGCTGCAGCGCATCTTTTCCAGCGCTAAGGTAACCCTGGCCGTGATGCCTGCCTTCTTAGGACTGCTACCGTCACTTGGCGGCGCACGCTTCTCGGCTCCTATTGTAGAGGAAGCCAGCAAAAATCTGCCTATCGAACAAGACCACAAGGCAGCCATCAACTTTTGGTTCCGTCACATCTTTGAATTTTCCAGTCCGATTATCCCCGGTATGATAATGGCCTGCAACATTGCCGGTGTCAGCTACAGTGAATTCATCCTGCATCTGGCCTGGCTTACCGTACTGGCCTTCTCCGCAGGCTGGTTTGTTCTCATCCGCCCCATCAAAGCGGACAGCAGCCGTACTGAAACAATTGCCAATGACAGTCAGGGTATGCAGGATTTATGGCTGGCGCTTTCGCCTGTCATTATCACCTTTATTCTCGTAGTATTCTGCGGCTTTAATGCCTCCGCCGGCATGGGCCTGGTCACAGCCTGCCTGTTTCTGGTCCTGCGCTTTACTAAGCGCGAGGTTGGCCTCAAGGATGTTGTTATCGGTGCGCTGGACATCAAAATGTTTCTCAATGTGCTCTGCATCCTCTACTTCATTCAGATCTTGACCGTCACCCACGTGCTACAGGAAATCGTCGCAGCCTTCCAAAGCTCTCCGCTGCCGGTGCCTGTTATCATCGCCTGCGTCAGCTTCATCATCGGCGTGCTTACAGGTATGTCGCAAGGACACGTGGCCATCGTTATGCCTATTGTCGCCGCTATGCAGACAGGCAGCCTGAACCTGGCCGGCGTTGCCATGGCCTTCGGTATTGCCGGACAGATGCTCACACCGACGCATATGTGTCTTGTTATCACCGTCGATTATTTTAAAGCCAACTTTTTCAAAACGCTTAAGCCGGTCCTGCTTTGCGAAATCATCATTCTGACTCTCTTTACAGCTTATACATATTTCACATGGTAAACTTTCAGTGCTTAATCAGCAGCAAGCAGTGTTCGGATTAGTCCTCAAAACACTGTCCGCCGCAGATTAAGCACTTTATTTTTATTATTTGCTTGCAGTAGCGCAAAGATTAAGTGTATAATAATGTTATCTATTCTTAAATTTTGGAGGGGTGTTTGTGAATTATACAGAAATGGTAGTATTCATTATCTACCTGTTGTTCATGCTATCAATCGGCATATGGTTCTTCTATAAAAATCGTCAGGGTGGTGAAAAAACCTACTTTCTCGGCGGCCGTCAGATGGGACCGTGGGTAACCGCTCTTTCTGCCGGTGCTTCTGATATGAGCGCCTGGGTGCTCATGGGCTTGCCGACATCTATCTACGCTCTCGGCCTCGGTCAGGCCTGGATCAGTATCGGCCTGCTCACCGGCTATTCCTTAAGCTGGATTTTTCAGGCACCGCGCCTGCGCCGTTTTTCTATCGTGGCCAACGATGCCATCACTATTCCGCAGTACCTCAGCAACCGCTTTTTATCTAAGTCCCACGTGTTGCAGGTAATCTGTGCAATCGTCTTTCTCATTGCCTACACTATTTATTCCGCTTCCAGCATCAAGGCTTGCGGTACTCTGTTCAACACCGTTATCGGCATTGACCAGACCTACACCATGTATGTGGCAGCCTTCATCATCATCGGTTATACCTTCTTAGGTGGCTTTTCCGCTGTTTGCTGGACCGACTTCTATCAAGGCCTGATGATTCTCGGTTCTCTGCTGATTGCACCTATCTTCGCAGTATCCTTAATCAATCCGCAGGCTGTTGCCGGCATTCCGCCCGATTACTGGAATCCGGTTGCCAAAACCTCTGATATTATCTCCGGCTTTGGCTGGGGTCTGGGCTACTTCGGTATGCCGCATATCATCATCCGCTTCATGTCCCTCAAATCCCAAAAGGAAATGAAGAAATCCGCTGTTATCGCTATCAGTTGGACCGCCCTCATCTGCTTCTTCGCTACCATGGTAGGCGTAGTAGGCCGTATGTATCTGGGTATGGATGAAAACATCAACCAAAACTCTCTGGTATTCATCGCCATGGTTCGCAGCATTTTCCCGGCTCTGATGAGCGGTATCCTGCTCTCCGGCGTATTGGCAGCTTCCATGAGTACTGCTTCCAGTCAGCTGCTCGCTTCCGCTTCTGCCTTTGCCAGCGACGTTTACAAGCCTGTAATCCGCAAATATCAGTCCGGTGACAAGGAAATGCTTTGGGCAGGACGTATCGTCGTGCTCGTTATCTCCTTCGTTGCTCTGCTTATTGCCGATTCTCCGCGTGCAGGCAGCATTATGGAGCTTGTTGCCAACGCCTGGGGCGTATTCGGTGCAGCCTTCGGTTCTGCTATCATGCTCAGCCTTTTCTGGCGCGGCTTCACCTTCCAGGGTGCGGTAGCCTGCATCATCGTCGGTGCTGTTGTCGATATCGGCTGGTACCTGACTATGGCAGCCTCCACCGGCATCTACGAAATTATCCCCGGCTTTTTTGCCAGCCTTGTAGCAGGCGTCATTGTTTCCCTGCTCAGCGGCGGTCCTTCCAAGGATGTTGCTGAACTTTATGATAAAGCCAACAACTACGTTGAGGAATAATTGTAAAGCCTAAAAAAATCAGCCAAATAAGAAAGTCCGATTTGTCAGCACAGACGAATCGGGCTTTTTATATTCTCAGCAAAAATTCAAGCTAATTTTACTCAACGAAGCAAAAGCATAGCATTTTCACCGCACTCATATTATAATAAAAGTGACCAATAAATTTGCTTAATACATTATGTGAGGAGGTTCTGCCATGCGTACTTTTCTGCCACTGGCCTTTTGGTACTGGCTTTATAACCAGCTCTTCTTCTTTTTGGGGGCATTAGGATTTTTTGTAATTCATTTTCTTGTTGCTTTTATTGGCTTCGGCGGCATGGATACACTTGCCAGCGGCATTCTGATAACACTTTATGCCTTAATCCTCTATAAGCTTTTCGGGCGCTTTCTCTGGCGCAGCAGGCTGCAGCAATATAATCCCGGCAACACACAGCTGCTTTGCGCCTCACTGTTGCCGCTGATTTTAGGCAGCGTAATGCTCACTGCCAGCTTCGCCATAGCAGACGGCAAAATCTATAACACCATGACCGCTATGCCTGTGCTTGCGGCAATTAATCTCAGCCTGTCCTATCTGCCGCTCGCCAAAAGCGTCTGGACTATGCTCATTTTAGGCAGCATCTTCAACATCTTCACCATCACCTGCTTCTGGCGCTACTGCCGCAAATATCTGCAGCAGGAAATTCCCTGGCTGAAGCTGTTCACAATAATAGCTATCTGTCTGGCAGTCTGCACCATCATTATTTACAGCATAACCATTATGTATCTGCCTGATGACAAAGTAGGAGGATGAGATAGTCAAAATTTTATCATCATTAATCCAAACATCTTATGAAATTTTTGCAAATATACCTCTAACCATATTTTCTATGATATAATAAGTCTAACATACAAATTTAATACTGTTGTCGTTCTTTTAGGAGTATTGTAGTACCATCTGCAATACTCCTTTTTTAATAGCATCATCAATACGTATTGTTTTTATACGTGTTAAATGATACAATTATGAAAGAAGCAATATCATGAAATTTAAAGAACTGGAAAAGCTACTGAAAAAAGCCGGTTGGACATTATATTCGACCAGAGGCTCCCACTTTTATTACGTACATCCACGCCAACCTAATAAAGTAACTGTTCCTAACCATAAGGGAGATATTCCCATAGGCACAGTTAAAGCTATTTTCAAACAAGCCGGTTTAGATTTTCAGAAAGGGTGATTTTATGTTATCAATGTATCCTGCGTGCTTTTATAAAGAAAAAGACGGACAATACACCGTAATTTTCCCAGACCTTAACCACCTCGCAACCTGTGGTACGGATTTACAAGATGCTATGAAAATGGCAACAGACTGCCTTGCCGGCTTTCTTTACGAAGCAAAGCTCAGCAATGAAGCTGTTCCGGAACCATCTGAATTAAACACTATTGACGTTAACGAAGAATATAGCGATTACGCAGAAGCCTTTGTTAATATAGTAAGTGTTGATGTAGAAGCATATGCCAAAGAGCACTTTACCAAAGCAGTCAAAAAAACTCTCACCATCCCCAAATGGTTAAATGATGCGGCGATTGCCAAAAAGCTGAACTTCTCCAAAATTTTACAAGATGCTCTCAAGCACGAGCTCAATATCGGATAAAGCAAAAATCACAACCGGTTACATATATAACCGATTGTGATTTTTTATTATAGCTTCAATATTTACTTACCGGCAATCTTACCGTAGCATTCAGGTCTGCGATCGCGGAACAGTCCCCAGCTCAGTCTGTCCTCAGCCAAGGCTGCCAAATCATACTCCGCATAAAGAATTTCTTCCTGATCACGCGATGCGTCCTGCACAAGCGCACCGGTACCGTCGGTCATGAAGGAAGAGCCGTAGAACAGCAAGGAGGACTGTTGGCCCGCATTGCCTTCGCAGGGCTCCACAGTTTCCAGGCCGATGCGGTTTGCGGCTACCACAGGCATCAGATTAGCTGCGCTATGGCCTTGCATAACACGACGCCAATGCGGCATGCTGTCGCAGTCTAAGATAGGCTCGGAACCGATCGCCGTCGGATAGAACAAAAGCTCTGCTCCGTTCAGCGCCAGGCAGCGTGCTGTCTCAGGAAACCACTGATCCCAACAGATACCGATACCGACACGGCCATACTTGGTATTAAAAACCGTAAAGCCGCTGTTACCCGGTTTAAAGTAAAATTTTTCCTGATAAAAATGATCGTCAGGAATATGTGTTTTGCGATAAACGCCTAAAATCTCACCGTCAGCATCAATACAGGCGATGGAATTATATAATTCGTTGACATCACGCTCAAAAAAGCTGATAGGCAGAACGATATTCAGCTCCTTTGCCAAACGCTTGCCCATCTGCACCGCAGGATTTTCTTCCGTAGGCAGTGCATACTGATAGAAATCATAACGACGCTGCTGGCAGAAATACGGACGCTCCCACAGCTCCGGCAGCAGAATAATCTGCGCACCGTTCGCTGCAGCTTCACGCACCAGCGCTTCAGCGTGCTGCAAATTTTCTTCTACGGTCGGCGCACAGCGCATCTGCACTGCTGCCACCTTTACCTTGCTCATAAGCACACTCCCTTCGGAATTTGCTGTGTAATGCAGTGAATATTGCCGCCACCGGTCAAAATTGCCCGCGCAGGTATCTGCACTACCTTACGCTCCGGACAGAGCTTGACAAGAATTTCCGCCGCCAACGCATCGCTGGCCGCATTCTCACCGCCAAAGGCAGGCACTACAACACTGTCATTACTAAAATAAAAGTTTACATACGAAGCCGCCAGACGTTCACCGGCTTCGCGCATATCCTCACCCTCGACAAAGTCGAAGCCTGCTACCTCGTCCTCGGTAATGCACACAGGCACCGCAGGCACGGGCAGCTTATGCACGATGATTTTGCGTCCCTTGGCATCCGTCAGCTGCTCCAAAGCATCCAGGCTTGCCTTGCTCAAAGCATACTGCGGATCAGCCTCGTTATCGGTCCAGGCCAGAACTACTTCACCCGGACGGATAAAGGCACAGACATTATCTACATGCTCGTTTGTTTCATCGTTATAAATACCGCGCGGAATCCACAAAACCTTTTCCACGCCCAGGTAAGTCTTAAGCTTTTGCTCAATCTGCTCTTTGGAAAGATTGGGATTGCGCCCGGCGCTCAGCAGGCAGGCCTCCGTTACGAGTGCCGTGCCCTCGCCGTCACAGTGAATAGACCCGCCCTCCAGCACGAAGGGAACAGCATCATACAGGGCAGCACCATAATGCTCCGCAAACTTTTCCGCAAAAGCATCGTCCTGCTCATAATCGGGATACAGGCCGTCTACCTCGCCGCCCCAGGCATTGAAGCGCCAGTTCACACCGCGCAGCTCACGTCCCTGTGCGCCGTCGCGCACAACAAAAGTCGGGCCGTGTCACGCGCCCAGCTGTCGTCCGTTTCCATAGCAACCAGCTCAACGTTGGCAACATCTGCAAGATATTCCTGCGCTACGGCAAAGTGCTTGGCACCGCAGATAACATAAACCCTTTCGCTCGCCGCAATCGCCTTAATCACAGCCGTAAACGCTTCGCAGGCCGCCACTGCGCCAAAGCTCCAGGAGCCCGGACGCTGCGGCCACACGATAATACAGCCATCATGCGGTTCGTATTCGCCGGGCATGTGAAAGCCGTCGGCAGCGGGAGTAAAGTTTTTCTCTAACATCATGACAAACGTCCTTTAAAATCTTCATAACCAAAACGGCGCACCAGCTCCGTAGTACCGTCCTTGTGCAGCAGCACAATATCAGGCAGCGGAATGCCGTTAAAGGTATTATTTTTAACCATGGAATAAATCGCCATATCCTCAAAAATCAGCTTATCGCCAACCTTGATTTCCTTGTCAAAGCTGTAATCGCCAATCACGTCACCGGCCAGACAGGTCATCGAGGATAAACGGTATTTATATTGCTTTTCGTCAGCCTCATAACCGCCGCGCAGAGGCGGACGGTAAGGCATCTCCAGCACATCAGGCATATGGCAGGCAGCCGAGGCATCAAGGATAAGAATATCCAGACCGTTATGCACAATATCCAGCACCTCGGTCACAAGATAACCGGCATTGAGCGCCACAGCCTCACCGGGCTCCAGATATACCTCAACATGATAGGTAGCACGAATATATTTTACTAAATCAATCAGCGCTTCCACATCATAATCACTGCGCGTAATATGATGCCCGCCGCCCAGATTCAGCCATTTAAGCTGCTTAAAGTACTTGCTGAACTTCGCTTCGAACGCCTTCCATGTCGTCAGCAGGTCATCAGAGTTCTGCTCACACAGCGTATGGAAATGCAGGCCCTCGATTTCCGGCGGCAAAACCTCCGGAAAGTTCGCCAGCGTTACGCCCAAACGTGAGCCATAGGCACATGGATCATAAATTGCATGCTCACCCTCCTGCGTCGAGCATTCCGGGTTTACGCGGATACCAACGCTCACACCGGCCTGAGCGCAGACAGCCTTATGCTTTTCAAACTGCGCAAAGCTGTTGAAAATGATATGGTCGCAGATTTGCACCAGCTCCTGCATATCCTGCTCCTTAAAAGCAGGTGCGAAAACATGGTTCTCCTTGCCCATCTCCTCATGACCGAGGCGCGCTTCATAAATACCGCTTGCCGTCGTGCCTGCCAGGTATTCGCCCATCAGCGGATAGAGGCGGAACATAGAAAAGCATTTCTGTGCCAGCAGAATATGCGCACCGCTTTCACGCTGCACATACTGCAAAAGGCGCAGATTATTCAGCAGCTTAGCCTCATCAACCACATAGCAGGGAGTCGGCAGCGCCTTCAGCGCCGCCTCCTCACGCTCTGCGCGCAAATTCTTCTGCAAATCAGCCAGACGGGAAGCACCCTCAGCCTTGTCGACAACATATGCCGGCATTACAGTTTTCTTGGCGTCCGTCATCTTATTCTACCGTAGCCGGGTTTTCGTCAACAACCCAAGGCAGGCCGAACTTATTCAGCATATCCATGTACGGATCCGGATCGAATTCTTCCACATTGAATACGCCTTTGCCCTGCCATTGCTTAGTAATAACCAGAGCAGTACCGATCATTGCAGGAACGCCGGTGGTGTAGCTGATAGCCTGAGAGCCGACCTCTTTGTAGCATTCCTGATGGTCGCAGACATTATAAATATAAATGGTCTTTTTCTTGCCATCTTTGATACCGGTGAAGATACAGCCGATGTTGGTTTTGCCTACGGTGCGAGGACCAAGGGAAGCAGGATCCGGCAGCAGTGCTTTGAGGAACTGAATAGGCACGATTTCCTTGCCTTCATAGTTAATCGGCTTGGTAGACAGCATACCAACGTTCTCCAGGCACTTCATGTGTGTCAGATAGCTTTGACCGAAGGTCATAAAGAAGCGGATGCGTTTTACGCCGGGAATATTCTTCGCCAAAGATTCAATTTCCTCATGGTGCAGCAGATACATATCCTTCATGCCAACCTCAGGGAAATCATACTCGCGTTTAATAGCCATAGCCGGGATTTCTACCCAATGACCGTTTTCCCAATAGGAGCCGGGAGCAGAAACCTCACGCAGGTTAATTTCAGGGTTGAAGTTGGTAGCAAACGGATAACCATGGTCGCCGCCGTTGCAGTCCAGAATATCAATAGTTTCGATTTCATCAAAATAATGCTTCAGTGCATAAGCAGAGAAAACACTGGTAACACCGGGGTCAAAGCCGGTGCCGAGCAAAGCCATGATGCCGGCCTGCTCAAATTTTTCTTTATAAGCCCATTGCCAGGAATAATCAAAGTAAGCAGAGAAGCCTTCTTCCTTACAACGCTTGTCATAAACTGCACGCCATGCAGGATCGTCAATGTTTTCCGGCTCATAGTTAGCGGTATCGATGTAGTCAACCTTGCACTCCAGGCAGGCATCCATAATAGTCAGGTCCTGATAAGGCAGAGCAACATTCAGCACTGCGTCCGGCTGGTAAGCCTTAATCAGCTGTACAAGCTGTTCCTTGCTGTCAGCGTCAACCTGTGCTGTAGTAATCACAGTAGAGGTCGTGGGCTGCAGCTTTTCTTTAACTGCGTCACATTTGGACTTCGTACGGCTGGCAATACACAGCTCGGTGAAAACATCACTGTTTTGGCAGCATTTTGCGATAGCTACGCCGGCAACACCGCCGCAGCCGATTACTAATAATTTACTCATAATTCAAATCATCTCCTGTTCATAAATTAAATAAATTATCTCTCTTCTTCCTCAAGCATATCTTCAACATACTTCGGCAGCATAAACGCTCCCTTATGCAGATGCTCGGAATAATACCAGGTCTTGATACCACGCTCCAGCCACTTCTTGGCATCAAAATCCTTCAGCGGATGATACTTCTTGGAAGCGAAGCCAAACAGCCAGTAGCCGGAAGGACAGGTCGGAATATGCGCCTGATATACACGGCTGATAGGGAAGCTGTGGCTGGCCTTGCGGTGCATGGCGCGGCAGGTTTCCTCGTCCTCATCGTAGAAGGGACTGCCATGCTGATAAACCATGATGCCGTCCTCTTTGAGTGCGCGGAAACAGTTACCGTAGAATTCCTTGGTAAACAGGCCCGCTGCATGACCTAAGGGATCGATAGCATCGCTGATAATCAGATCGTATTCATCAACCTTGGTACGCAAAAAGCGCAGACCGTTAGCGTTGAAAACAGTTACGCGCGGGTCATCAAGACCGCAGGCGTTGTCCGGAAAATAGTCACGGCAGACATCGATAAAAACATGGTCTGTCTCTACTACGTCGATTTCCTCTATTTCATCATAATGCGTCAGCTCGCGCGCTACACCGCCGTCGCCGCCGCCGATTACCAGTACCTTGCGCACATGCGGATGCACTGCCATAGGCACATGAACAATCATTTCATCATAAACAAATTCGTCCTTTTCTGAAAAGACTATGGTACCGTCACAGCTGATAAAGCGACCGAATTCCTTAGATTCAAAAACGTCTATTCTTTGGAAATCCGTATCCGCACCGAAAAGCTGCTTTTCGATTTTGATATCCAGCTTCACATCTTCTGTATGATAGTCAGAAAACCATAGCTCCATTTAATCACGTCCTTTATACTAATACATTGATATTATTAACATCCGGATCCTCAGGTCCCTGCATTGAGCAACCCTTTTCCTTAGCGTAAATAATATAATCGATAATATCCTTGGTAATAACCTCACCCGGCGCCAAAATAGGAATTCCCGGCGGGTAGCACATTACAAACTCACTGCAGATGCGTCCCGCAGTTTCGCGTATAGGCAAAGATTCGTCCTTAGCATAAAAAGCCTTCTGCGGCGAAACAACAACCTTTGGCGCGATATATTCGGTATTGAGCATTTGCGACGGATCCTTGGAATACAGGCGCTTGATATCCGCCAAAGCACCCACAAGACGTTCAATATCCTGAATACGGTCACCGATAGAAATATAAGCAAGAATATTGGCGATATCACCGAACTCAATCTGGATATCATATTCATCGCGCAGCAAATCATAAACCTCGATACCTGCAAGACCGATATCACGCGTATAGACCGAAAGCTTGGTAACATCAAAATCATAAATACTGCTGCCATTTTTCAGCTCGCGTCCGTAAGCATAAAAGCCGCCGATAGAATTGATTTCCTCACGGGCATATTCCGCCATCTCCTGCACCTTGCCGAAGGATGCCTCGCCGCGCATATACAGGTTACGGCGAGAAATATCCAAGCTGGAAAGCAGAAGATACGAAGCACTGGTAGTCTGCGTCAGATTAATAATCTGGCTTACATACTCCCAGTTGACATTAGGCCCTGTCAGCAAAAGGCTGCTCTGCGTCAGGCTGCCACCAGATTTGTGCATGGAAACAGATGCCATGTCGGCACCGGCCGCCATCGCATTGACAGGCATATTTTTTCCGAAATAAAAATGTGTACCATGCGCCTCATCTACCAGACAGAGCATATTATGCTCATGTGCCAGCTTGACGATAGAACGCAAATCCGAACAGATACCATAATAAGTAGGATTGTTTACCAGCACCGCCGTAGCGTCGGGATTCGCCTTAATCGCTTTTTCTACCTCGCCGATCTCCATCCCCAGAGAAATTCCCAGCTTACTGTCAACCTGCGGATTAATGTAAACAGGGATCGCGCCATTAAGCACCAGCGCGTTAATCACACTTTTGTGTACATTGCGCGGCAGGATAATTTTATCGCCTGCCTTGCAGGAGGCCAACACCATGCTTTGCACGGACGAGGTCGTACCTCCTACCATAAAGAATGCGTGTGCCGCACCGAAGGCCTCCGCTGCCAGCTCCTCTGCGTCACGGATTACCGAAACAGGATGGCAAAGATTATCAAGAGGCTTCATAGAGTTGACATCCAGGTTTACGCATTTTTCTCCCAGCAGCTCGCGAAGCTCCGGGTTGCCACGACCGCGCTTATGACCTGGTACATCAAACGGTACAACGCGTTTTTTACGAAAACGCTCCAGTGCCTCGTACACCGGAGCAGAAGTTTGTGATAAAATTCCCATTTTCTTCTCCAAAGCATAAAAAATAAAAGGACAGATGATATTTTCTTCTGTCCCTTTATCGTAACATTTTTAACTTATTTCATCAAGAGTTTTAAGGGCAACTAAGCAAAATCTTAGCCAATTCAGTTTATCTCATCGTTAGCGAATTTTACAAAATCATTAATTCCCAGTCCCGGAGCTACCATCGGGAGCACCATATTTTTAGGATTAATGCAAACCTCTATAAGATAAGGCTTCCTGCATTCCCACGCCTTGGTCACTGCCTGAGCCAAAGCCTCCGGTGTATCCGCATGCTCACCTTCAATTCCGAAGGCAGCAGCATATTTTACAAAGTCAACATAGCCCGGCAGCTCGCAGGACGTAAAGCGTTTGGCAAACTGCACCGTCTGCAGCTGGCGTATCATTCCCAGTCCGCTGTTATTGAACACTATAGCGATAACAGGCACATTATTGCTGGCAATAGTAAAAAGCTCGCTGCCAGTCATCTTAAAGCCGCCGTCACCGCTTATACTGATGACACGGCTCTGCGGACGCGCCAGCTGTGCGCCCAACGCAGCAGGCAGACCGAATCCCATCGTTCCCAATCCGCCGCTTGTCAGCCACTGGCGGGCAAACTGTATCTTCAAAAGCTGCGCCGCCCACATCTGATGCTGGCCTACGTCCGTAGTAATAATATAATCCTTGTCCTTGAGCACCGGATTCAATGCTTTAAAAAACTTGGGCGCCTCCTCATTTCCAAAATCATCGTCCATCCCCGGCCAGGAATTTATCTTATCCCACCACGAGCTCAAATCGTGCGGCTGCGCTGCCTTTTCCAACGCATTCAGCGTTGCCACCATATCTCCAGTTATGCCTATGCCCGAATCAATATTTTTATCTACCTCAGCAGGGTCGATATCCAAATGGATAATAAGCTTGTTGGCACTATAGCTGCTGCGCTCGCCTGTAACGCGGTCATTAAAGCGGCTGCCAACAGCCAAAATCAGGTCGGCTTCCTTAACGGCATTATTGGCACGTTCATGTCCATGCAGGCCTGTCATTCCCAAAAACAGCTGTCTGTAGGCACTAATCGCACCAATCCCCATCAACGTGCTGACAACCGGAATATGCAGCTTTTCACACAAATGCATGGCATCATATTCTGCATTGGCATTGATAACGCCACCGCCGACCAGCATTACCGGACTCTGTGCCTTATTGATAGCCGTCGCAGCCGCTGCCACACGTTCAGCATCAGGCTCCAACGGCTGCAGCTCCGTCAAACGGGCTTCCTCAAAATCTATCAGCGCCGTTTGCACATCGCGCGGCACGTCTACCAACACCGGTCCCGGGCGTCCTTCACGCGCCAGCTGGAAGGCAAGTCGCAATGTCTGCGCCAGGTTTTCCGGCTTTTTAACTAAAAAATTATGCTTGGTAATAGGCATTGTAATACCGGTGATATCTACCTCCTGGAACGCGTCATGGCCGATAAGCGCCCTGTTTACCTGACCTGTAATGGCCACCACCGGTACGGAATCCAAAAATGCCGTTGCCAGGCCTGTGACCAGGTTGGTTGCACCGGGACCTGATGTAGCTATACACACGCCAACCTTACCTGAAGCACGCGCAAAGCCGTCTGCCGCATGCGCAGCACCCTGCTCATGCGCCGTTAATATATGCTGTATCGGACTTTGCCGTAATGCATCATAAAAAGGGAGAATCGCACCCCCGGGATATCCGAAAACCGTTGTTACCCCTTCTTCTGACAGTATTCTGCACATAATCTCTGCGCCACTTAACTGCATACGCTCACTTCCTTCCGCAAATCTATCTCTTATATTGCCGCATGACCATCATCCAGCGGCGGCCATTCAAAACGTGATTTCTCCACAGCCAGTGACGTATCACCGCGCTCTAAAGCAACAAGGCCGGTCTGTACCATTTCGGTTACGCCGTACGGGCGCATGACATCAACAAAAGCGCGCAGCTTGCCTTCATCACCTGTAGCAACAAATATCAATGACTCACCGGTTACATCCACTGCATGCGCACGGAACACTTCCGCCAGCTGCAGCAGCTCCGGACGCTTATTGCCGGCCTTTACCTTAACCAGAATCATACTGCGGGTAGCACTGGATTTAGGAGGCAGCACCTTGACACGCTCTACCTCAACCAGCTTCGCCAGCTGTTTAGTAACCTGGATAATGGTCGGCTCGTCAGCCTCCATCGTCACTGTCATACGTGAGAACTCCGGATTTTGCGTCGTGCCTACAGCCAAGCTGTCAATATTGAAGCCACGACGTGAAAACATGCCTGCTACACGCATCAGCACTCCCGGCTGGTTACGTACAACAATCGATAAAATCTGCTCCATATCTTTCCCTCCTGCAATAACATGTCTACAGCTCTGATGCTCTTACAAATCTGTCAGGCTTGCCGGCATCATCTAATCAGTGTTTTTTTATTATTTCAGCAAGCAGTTTTTTTGTCAACAAGAAGGTGTAATATTTATAAATTATTTTTCAATTTCAGCTTATTAGTGTAAACACTATTACAGATTTCAGTGTACAAAAAAGCCCACGCAGCTATTGCCACGTGAGCAGTAAAACCTCCAACAGCATTCTTTTGTTTAACAGTTGAAACAAATAATCAAAAAGCTCACGCAGCAAATTCCACGTGAGCCTGATTTATAAGGTTGGTGCGAGTGACAGGAATCGAACCTGCACGCCGAAAGGCGCTAGATCCTAAGTCTAGTGCGTCTGCCAGTTCCGCCACACTCGCATATAAAATATTATATCATAACAAGAACATCTATGGCAACTGTCCATGTAAACAAAAAGCCGTCCTTCTTTCGAAGAACGGCCTTAAATTCGTGGTGATCCACCCGAGACTCGAACTCGGGACCCCCT
>ERZ791624.572-NODE-572-length-24376-cov-4.451750_pt1 | contig 24376 bp, 22 predicted proteins | sample MGYA00510058_ERZ791624 | MGnify/ENA primary metagenome ERZ791624 (study PRJEB30046, sample SAMN00715158) | human gut metagenome | study: EMG produced TPA metagenomics assembly of the A metagenome-wide association study of gut microbiota in type 2...
CGGCAGGCCGGAAAAGTCCGTCAGCCGGGCGGGAGCGGCGTAGGGCGACAGGCCGTCCCGCTTCTGCCCCCGCAGATAACAGCGCCACGCAAACCGGTTGCGCCGGGTGTTCCACACCTTGCCGTGGTTATCCCGGGAGGTCTCCGTGTCCCGGTCGTCCAGCATGGGGTAGAGGGGCATCTGAAAGGCGACGTTCACGTCACCGGAATCCGTCGTCGGCCTGCGGGAATGGTGATTTTTTGCACCCGAATCTCCGGGTCCGGTCTCATGGATAACATGGTTTTCTCCTGAATCTATGACTGCAAAGCCTACTTTGCAGTACGGTGGGCTTATGGCAAATAACCCTAACTTTAATAGAATACACCCTCAGATGCTTAGACAGGGGCTCTGATAATTCTCGCATAGGCATATTTTCATCTTAGCAGATAACCGGCGCCTAATCAATAGAAAAAGTCCACCGTAATCCTATCCGAATTACGGTGGACTTATGTCCTCGGCACATGAAAAAGATATTTTTGCGGTTTCTTTGGTGGGATCTGAACCTCTGCAAGCCTTGCTTGGAAGTATGACATCACTGCTCCACCTCGGTTTCCACTTCCATGCCGCCGATGAACACCACCTTGATCTTCTCCTTGGATTCTACGATGACGCATTGCAGGATCTGGCGGATCACTGCATCGTCATAGGTAAGCGGATGATTTTTCATGCCGTCGAGGATGGTGAAGATATTGTCCAGTCGGGACGCCGTATTCTGCCGGTGCTGCTCGGCGGCAGCGTATTCTGCCAGTTCCTTTTCAAGCTGGCGCTTTTCTGTCATCAGATCCGTAATGCGGGGATCAGTGAGCAGCTCCTGCTGATTTTCGGCAGTCACGCTGTTCAGCAGGCTTCTGAATTCCTGATCGATCTGCGCAATGCGGATCTGTATTTCAACGCTCTTGTCCTCTCCGGCCCCGGCACCGAGGCCCAACCGAATGTGCTGCTTGAGGGTTTGCAGGATATTCGGGTCGATCTGCGCTGTTTTCAAAACTGCATCCATGATGGCGTTTTGCAGTGGTGCTTCTTCCATCGTCGGCGAGTGATGGCAGTATTTTTTGCCGTAGTCCAGCCGGTTGATGCAGCGCCAGACGATTCGCTTTTTCCCGCCTACGGTCCATGTGCAGCGACGGTATGGCGTGCCGCATTCACCGCAGATCAGCAGCTCCGTTAGGGCGTATTTACCGCAGTACTTGCCCTGTTCCGTAGTGGTGCCCGTTTGCTTGACCTTGCGTTTGGAAGCACGACGGGCCAGTTCTTCCTGCACTCTGGCAAAGGTAGCCGTATCGATGATCGCCGGGTGGTTGTTCTCCACATAGTATTGGGGCCGCTCTCCGGCGTTGACCCGGACCTTTTTGCTGATGCAGTCCTCTACATAGGTTTTGCCCAGCAGAGCGTCCCCCTTGTATTTCTCGTTAGAAAGGATCGATTGCACGACGCTGGCCTGCCATACCGTTCTGCTCATGGGCGTCGGAATGCCGTCCGCAGTCAGGCCGTTTGCGATCTGCTGCAGGCTGTCCCCTGCGAGGAAGCGGTCGTAGATCCGGCGTACCGTGTTTGCCTGCTCCGGGTCGATCTCCGGCTTGCCGTCCGCTCCCCGGTGATAGCCGAGGAAGGACTTATAGGCGAAGAACACATTTCCCTCCTTGGCGCTTCGGGCTTTTCCCCATGTCACATTGTGGCTGATATTCTCGGATTCGCTTTGGGCGACGGAACCATAGATGGAGATGTAAAATTCCGAGGAAGGATCGATGCTGTGCAGGTTCTGTTCCTCGAAGTACACATCTACCTTAAGCTCCCGGAGCATTCGGGTGATCTTGAGGCAGTCCAGCGTGTTCCGGGCGAAGCGGCTGATGGATTTGACGATGATCATGTCCACCTTGCCACGCTTGCATTGGCGAATGAGCTTGTTGAATTCATCCCGCTTTTTCATACTGGTGCCGGTGATACCCTTATCGGCGTAAATGCCCGCCAGCTTCCAGCCGGGTTCCCGGTTGATGCGGTCCGTGTAATAACGCACCTGCGTTTCGTAGCTATTGAGCTGTTCTTCCTGCTTGGTGGATACCCGGCAGTAGGCCGCCACCCGCTTGAGGAGATACTCTGTGCTGTATACATTCAGAGGCTGGACGGTTGCTGGGATGGTTCGTACCCGTTTAGGCGCTGTGTTCATGCGCTCCATCCGATTGCTCCTTTCTGACCTGCTGGCCGTTTTTCAGGGTAAGAGTTACGCTTTTATCTGCGTGAAGGGTAATGTCAGTAACGATAGCCTTTACCAGCTCTGCCGAATAGGAAGAGAGCGGCCCCGTGTCTAACAGAGCCACTCTCATCTCCATGGTAATACGCTCGCCTGCATCCAACTCAGCATATTGCCGGGAAGCGTATTCAAATATTTTGTTTTTCAGCAGATCCTTATCGATCATCGTACCGTCCAGCATTCTACCGATCTCGTTTTTCAGCCGCAGAAGCTCCACGGGAGATTCATGAGTTGCCGGGGTGTAATGGACCTGCTCCGGGTCGGCAAGCAGATCGTTCAGCCGATCGGTGATGGCCCTCAGCAAATCGGTATCTGTGATCTTGATGGCCGTACTGCAGCTTTGGCATACCCACTTTTCCTGATGGGAGGTACGGCTGTCATGAAGGCGGCGCATCGGTACCCCGCAGGTTGCGCAGCATACCGGAACCGGAAGCGTCCGAATCTCTGCCGTGCGGTCGATATCCTTTTGCGTGTTCCGGTCGAATTTGATCGCCTGTGCCTTGTCAAAGGCTGTTTGCTCGACTATCATCACAAACGCAAGATTACCTTAGCTATTGCTGCCAAGGAAAGCCGCAAGTCCCTTTTGCACTTCTGCTGGATCTTTCACACTATATGTGAAAGAAATCGTTGCGCTTGTTTCAATCCAAATCTTAGAATAATCGGAAGTGAAACTGATTATGGAGTCCATAGAATTGTCTGCTCGGTAAAATGTAATCTTGTTATTTTCCTCGCTGTCAATCCAAGAGCCTCTCTTAACTTCTTTCGTGTTGATCTCAATACCTTCAACAAAGGTCAACAGTTCATTGAAATATGCGCTGTCTGTAATGGTTTTGTTCCCGTCGGCAGTTTTAATTTCGGCGTGCGTTGCAGACGGAGTTGCAATTGCGTTGATTTCAGTAATAGTTTGCTTTGCCGTCGCATACTGCGGACGGTTAGGAATAAGGCATATTGCAATGACCACAATTAAAATTACCGCCCCTAAACCTGCAAATCCAATTATTTTTTTCGTGTTTGATTTCATAACATTCTTTATCCTTTCTTTGGGATTTCCCTCGGCAAACGCCATCGGTATGCCAAGTGTGCTTTTTTCAATAGAAAGCTCTAAAAGCGACCGGCTGTATTCTTTGCGAATATCCTCCTTTGAATTTCTGATTACGCTTTCATCGCAGGACATTTCCATATCGGTAACGAACAGCTTGAACGCAAGCCACACAAGAGGGTTAAACCAATGCAGGATAAGAACAACATATCCTAATATCTTCGCAAGGTTATCACGCCGAGCGAGATGCGTCTGTTCGTGGGCAATTACATATTCCTGTGCGTCAGCCAAATTGCTCGGCAAGTATATTTTTGGATTTCGCAATCCAAGCGCAAAGGGCGTGCCGACTACTTGCGAAATATAAATATTATCCCGAAGAAGGACGGCACTCTGTAATTTCTTTTTGAGTTTGGAATATGAGCGTATGCTATACAGGCAAAACGCACAAACGCCGATGAACCATATAATCTTCCCCCAAAAGGTAAATATCTGATATACATTTGCGGTAGAATCGAAAACCTCAGTTGCTACAACAGGGTTGATTACGCTGTCTATTGCTTTTATACCCGTTTCCACATAAGGGGTTTCAATATAAAGCATATCCGTAGAAAGCGGCGTGGTGTTGAACGGCAATATGCTCAAAACGCTTTCAAAGGAAACGGGTACAAGCAGACGGAAAAAGGCAACAAACCATAATGCGTAGGAGAAAACCTTTGGAGCTTTTTTCAGCAGCAACCGTGCCAACATAATAATTAAGATAGCAAAGCTGCCCGTAATACTCATATTTACAATATCGAGAAATACTTTGTCGCTCATAGTCATTCCTCTGCATTTTGGTCGATGATTTTCTGTATCTCAGCGATTTCCTGCTTTGAGAGCTTTTTGCGGCGGGTAAACGCCACTAAGAATTGTGGCAGAGAACCGTTGAATGTTTCTTCCACGAAGCCCTCACTTTGCTTCGTAAACCACTCCTGCTTTGAAAGGACAGAAACGACATTGCCCGAATTGTTTTGAAAAATGCCCTTATCACAAAGACGCTTCAGCATCGTATATGTGGTGGATTTCTTCCAAGAGAATTTCTGCTCACAAAGCTGAACCAAGCCTCCAGAGGAAATAGGCTCATTCTCCCAAATTAAGTTGGCAAACTCCAGTTCCATATCTCCAAGTTTGTAATTTTTCATTATAATCCTCCTTGCGGGGCTACAAGCATTAGACCTTTGCTTATAGTCTAACACTTGTAGACCCGTTTTGTCAAGAGGAAAACAAAAAGTTCACAAACTCTTTGCTGCCAATACTCAGACAGCATTCAACTACTTTGGATTTATCAAGGTTAGTTTTTCGTTTCGGTTTCCTTGTCTGGCGTTGCCCGATATGCGTGGTTCTCCACATATACCATCATACGGTTATACAGTACCACATAGAAAAGTATAGCAAGCATACTGCCTATTGCACCCAAAAGCGCATAAGAGTCGCTGCCTCGTAATTTCAGCGCAGTCCATATTATAATACCTATCCACGCTACAACGCACAGGACGATAGTTGAAATATGTTCGTGCAGCCATTTCTTCTTAAAAAATACTATCTTTTCTTTCAGCGTAAAGGTGCTGTTGTTCAGCGCCGTAACAAGGTTATCGTCGGCGGCTTTCTTAAAGTCCTCCGCCCAAAGCCGTTCGCCGCTTATAAGTTCGTTAATACTTACGCCGAATTCCTTTGAAAGCAGCGACAGCATTTCAACATCGGGCATAGCTGAGATGACAGGCCATCACGGAGATGCCATGATCTTTAACGCCTATGCGCATTTGAATCTTATGCCAGAAACGATCCGTGAAAAGCAGAATTATGTATTAGCTGAACGGCAAGAATCGGATAAACGGTATGTGCTATTTGGCGGACGAATCCTTAATATGGATGAGCAAATGGAACAGCGGCTGATGAAAAACCTCAGAGCCCATCGCGTCCGTGAGGGTATATGCAGCGATATTACAACTTGCAAAAGTGATATGTGGAATTGCCTTGAATGTAAGGCATTTGTGGCCGATACAGAACAAACAGAATACTATCGCGAACAGATAGCTCTTTGGCGTGAAAAACAAGTACGTTTTTCGGCATTTCCAATCATTTGTGAAAATGCGAAAAGAAATGCGGGCCTGTTTGAATCCATACTAAAATCAATTGAAACGGATGTGCAGAGAAATGAAGCGAACAATACCTAAATCCCTCGTCCAGCGGCAGGAGAAAACTCGCAAGGACACCGTAGAAATGGTAACACAAGCAATTCTTGTCTTGGAGTCCCAAGGCTACAATATCAAAATCAAGGATCTGATAAGCGTAACCGGTCTGTCCCGTTCCGTTTTTGCCAAACCTCATATTCGCGAAGTGCTGGTAGAATACGGAATCATTCAAACACAAACTCCTGAGAAAACCGCAGGTGCCGAAAGCACACGCAGGATGGATAGGTTGATTGCGGAAAAGAACGGTTATATCCAACGGCTTCTCCATGAAAACGAGCAGTTGCGTTACGAGGTCGAACTTCTGCGTGGAAAAGTACATATCCTCACGCACAAGGCTGCAGCGCAGGGCGAGGAACTTTTCTAAACAAATGTAATGATAGCACGATGTGAACCGGAATGTTTTCATCGTGCTATTTATTATATAAAAAATTTGTCCCACAAGCAAGGACACAACAGAAAGGAGAATGTAATCGTGTCAACAGAAAAGATAAGAAAAACGGGCGGCAACAATGTGCCGCTGGTCGAGCAGGAGGCAGATGCCATCTGCATTGCAGGCAACATTGTAGACCGGCAGCCGCAGAACGGCGGCAACGGTCTTGGCTGTCAGGATGAACTGTCCTATACGCTCACCGCCACGGATCGGCACTGCATTTATGCCCGTCAGCGGGTGGATGTGTTTAAGGACGGCGAGGTAGTCAGCACCCAAAGTGCCCGCCAGCATAAGGACGCCACCGACCTTGTCGTGGATGTGGCAGGACTTGACTGCCGCAATGCCGCCGAGAACGGGGATTTATGCGGGCCTCTCCAGAAAGGAACTTCCGGCAGTTCCCTCAACTCCATTCATCCAATCCGCAACGGACTGCTTATCCGTCGTCTTACGCCGCTGGAGTGCGAAAGACTGCAGGGCTTCCCGGACGGCTGGACGGACATCCCCAACGCATCGGACTCCGCCCGCTACAAAGCCCTCGGCAACAGTGTGGCGATACCCTGTGTGGAGTTTATCATGTCGCGCATCGCTGCCGCGCTTTTATGAAGCACAGCGTTGACAACAGGGGTTAAGTCGGGGTATAATACCTCTGAAAAACGAGGTGACAGACATGGATAACAGGGAGCAGCTAAGGCGCATCACGGAACTGACCGAGCAGATCGCCGGACTGCCGAAGGGGTATCTTTCTAAAAAAACCATCGGCGGAAAGGTCTATTACTATCACCAGTGGTCGGAAAACGGCGTCAAGCAGAGCCGCTATCTGCACGACAGTGAGATCGCGCCGCTGGCAGATAAAATCGAAAAGCGCAAGGAACTGCAGGCGCAGCTGCGCATGCTGAAATCACAGAAAAGCAGACGAAATGAGGCGACAGGTATGAAATGCACCTTTATGCATAAACGAACCCCCGTGGCAGAGCTCGAGCTGGACGATGTGACCGGCTTTATACAAAAAATCGGTAGTGTCTACGCACCGGAGCATCTGCCTATCGGTATCCCCGTGCGAAACGAGGTCGCTGACCGCGCGGCGTTTAACGACTGGTGGCGGGATCGCTCTATTCCGGCAAGCCGCAGCGGTGTGCGGGAAGCGCTGGAATCGTTGGGGGTGGCAGACACCAAAATGCTGCTCGTCCGCTGCTACGGGCTGAGCCTCTCGGATCAGTACTGGATCTGTCCGGAAGGCGCGGAGCTTCGGTGGGAGGACATCAACTTTTTCCAAAATGATTTCTCGGAGGACATCGGAGATGTGCTGTTCGGAGAAAGAAAGAAGAAGGACGCACTCAATTTCAGCTCCCCCGACAGCACATCGGACGGCAATCTGAAAAAGCGGTGGAAGATCATCGATGGGAAGCGGTGCCTGATCAAGGGCGGCAGCAATCCGTTCCGGCAGCAGCCGTTCAACGAGGTGATCGCCTCCGGCATCATGGAGCGGCTCGGCATTCCTCATGTATCGTATACAGTCATCTGGAGCAAGGATGCACCCTACTCGGTCTGTGAGGATTTTGTTACGGAGAATACGGAGTTGATCCCGGCGTGGAGGCTGCTGCAGGCGAAAAAGCAGAAGAACAGCACCTCCCGATACCGGCATCTATTGGAGTGCTGCGAGCTGCTCGGCATCGGGGACATTACGCCGTTTTTAGACCGGATGCTGGTGCTGGACTATATCATCGCAAACGAGGATCGCCACTTCAATAACTTTGGGGCACTGCGAAACGCGGAAACGCTGGAATGGCTCGGTATGGCTCCGATCTATGACAGCGGCTCCTCCCTTGGCTATGATAAGATGCCCGGTCAGATGCGCTCGGAAAAGGATGTGGTCTGCAAGCCCTTCAAAAACCACCACGCCGAGCAGCTGAAGCTGGTGACCGATTTTGATTGGATCGACTTTGATCGCCTCTCCGATGTAGACGAGCTGATCTCCAGCGTACTGTCTTGTGAGGAAGCTGCCGACTATATCGATGAGGGACGTATCCATGCGATCACGGAAAGCGTGCAGCGCCGGATCGGTCATCTGCAGGAGCTTGCGATGACGCAGACGCCACGGCAGCTCGATACCACCGAGGACGATGTCCGAGAGGAAGTTGCCGCGGATTACGCGCCGAAAATGGAGCTGTAATGCAAATACAGCGTAAGAGCAATGGATCAGCCGCTTTGCGAATCGCAGGGCGGCTGATCTTTTCATCCGCTTTCCTGTTGGCTGTGGGCGGCATAGCTGCTTTGGTGGTATCGCTTCTGTTTTGCCATGCTTCTTCGTTAGACTTGGTGAATAGCTTTCCGCGCCTTCTTCCGGTACCTCCTTTCCCTGCCCATGAAAAAACCGCCCTGTGTCTCGATAGGGCGGTAAATTCAGTAGGTTGGCAGTCCATATTTGGTTGTTTTATGTAGTATCCCTTTGTAAACCGACGCAAATAATGTCAATTAGAAAATCTGAGATTTGAAAATTCGCACACTCGCACCTGCCTTTCGGTTTTGGTAGATTATAACCGAAAGGCGGGTGCATTTTGCGTTGCAGACCTGCCGGGGAAATTTTGAATGGGAGGATCACATATGGAATCGCTATTTGAGCAGCTGGGCGGCACTTACACAAGGCAGGGCGACTATTGCCTACCCGATGTTTGCTTACCGCCCGAAGAAGAACGCCCCATCGGCATTTACGGCCAGCGGCGGCGAGCTTATCTGAAGGAGCATCACCGAGTGCTGTATTATAACCTGCTGACCGTCGGGGTGCTGTATGGGCACCTCGCAGACATCGAGGAGCAGGCCCAGGAACTCTTTCTTCGGCTGGTAGAACAATACGTAGATGCCGAGGGTGTGACGGAGGTCTTGAAAGCCGATGACCCGATGGCGTGGGTGCGAAAGATGAATGGCATCCGACATCGGGCAAACGAGGCCGTGATGCAGGAAATTGTATACGGGTAACGAGCAAGCGGGGGCCTATGACCTCCGCTTGTTTTATATACAGCTCTGACCGAACGAAAAAGAACAATGTTCGGAACAATATCAAAAATTTCCGGAACAATGTCATTGTTTTATCGGAACTATGTCAAACTAAATTTGATATTGTTCCGAACGTTATCAGAGCAAGAGGTCAGAAGCTTTCCGGTACAAGCGCCAGTTTGTTGATTGATTCGTGTGCCCGCACTAGCGCATCATAAACTGCCAAAACATCTTCGGAGTCCCAAGTTCGCAGAGATTTTTCATCAATCACACCGGCACTTTCCTGAATGATCTTCGCAAGCTGTTCTTCATCTGCAACGGCGACAACAGCTTGAACCGCTGCATTGCTCTGTGCCTTTTTCAGATTTAGAATAAGGCTATCGATGGAACCTTTAGACTGTACCTCAAAAACATAAATTGCTTTCCCCATATTGCCGATTTTAGCTTCCCAAACAGCATCTACAACCGCACCGGTAGTAATCTTGACTTCGGAACGGCTATCAAAACCGAGCAGTTCGCCGATGGCAACCAACTTTTCCTTAATCTCATCGTGGAGAGATTTTGAATCCTTCACGGTAACAGGTTTCTTGACTTCAGGGGTAGCAGGAGATACGGGAGACTTCTTTTCGGCGAGTGGTAAAATTTCATCCCACATAAAGTAATCTACTGCTAAAAGATCATAATCATCTGCACCGGCTTTTTTGAGTTCTGCGGCGATCTTTTTTGCAATAGCACATACTTCCGCATACTTCTTTCCGGTGTACTGATAGTTGTATTTCGGCATATCGGGAATATCAAGATAGCCATAACAAAGGATAGTTGTCTTATTAAAGATTACATATTCCTGCGGGTTTGCGTATGTAAGTAACTCGCTGATAGTTGCAGGCCCCATACCCTTTATAGATTTCAAAAATACATCCCAACGCTTTTCAATAGGATTTGTACTATATAACAATTCAGCCAACTGCTTTTTGAGCATGGCAAAACCGTTGTCGGCAATCATTTTGTCAACAACATATTTCTTGTTACCCCAAATAAGCATAGACCACAGCTTGCTGATGTACTCTAAGAATTCCTCCTCAGTCATAGCCAAAAGCTTATCCTTGGTAAACGACTGGTAATACTCTTTGCGCTCTTTGCGTTCAGCCCAGTTTTCCTCATAATATGCTGCATTAGACTTCTTTTTCTTTGTAAACTCAGCTATTGCTGAATTCAATTTTTGCGCGTTCATATTCCTTCCTCCGTTGATAACTTTACGATTTTGTCAAGCAAAGTAATAAAACCTTCAAATTCTTCTTTGGTGAAAGTCATGTGCTTATCTTCAAGCCCTTTCTTGATTCTGGACGAAAGTTTTGGAAGATTTTTTAAAGGATGGTGGCTATTCTCAATAGTTTTATCCACCATAGGTTTTACCGTTTTATCCCAGGAAAAATAATCTTCTATTAAAAAATCCCCTCTATTAACACCTGTTTTATACGGAATAAAACTTACGGTTAAGTTGTCTCGCTTTATATCATTATACTGTGCGATAGCTTCGTCCGAGGTAGTCAAGTTCAAAAGCGCCGCTGCCCCTTTTTGCCCCTCATCGTCTCTATCAAAAAATACAATTATCTTTTTATTGCTTGGGATAACCTCCAGCAAATCCGTAATAAAGAATTGCATATTATCGGCTCCACCAGCACTCATATAATCGACCTGTATCTGCCCATATAATGGATTTTCATCCTTGAGCAAATCTATAGCCCGTTTTACGTATTTAATATCCGTTTTACCCTCAAATACGACAAGAGGTCTGCTTGATCTTAACATCATTCCTTGACCAATGACATCCCAAGATGTACCTGACAATTTCTTGATTTTTTCGATTTTTTCATCAGTTAAAATGGTTGATTTGCCGTTTTCAAGTTCTAACATCAGTAATTCTTTTTCGTTAGCTATTTGAGCCATAATTGGGGAATGAGTAGCTATAACTATTTGTCGATTAGGATATTCTCTCATCATGTTACAAAGCGCAGGTTTTCTTCCTTCGTGCAAATGAGCATCAGGCTCGTCCATAAGCACCAGAGTTTTCTCATCTGAAAGAATTTCAAGAACCGTCTTTACAAGAATAAGTTTCTTTTCACCTTCGCTTAATTGCTCAACGGTAATATCATCATCTATCTGTATAATAATATCTTTTATAATTTTCTCATTCTTGGGCATATACGCTTGCGTTAAATTTTGAAAAACTTCTGTATCTGTTATACCAATTTCAGCAAGAAGTTTATTTCCATTTTCGTCCACAAGTATATTACCATTTTCATCTGTGAGCACACTGTAAAAAATACTATTGCGCAAATCTTCTAAATTGCACTCAATTTTACTTTTGTGATCAGGATTGATTCGGTTTATAAAAGTTTTTAACAGCTCATTGACATCATCAAAATATTTAAAATTGAATTTTAGTTCTATCGTTGAAATTGAAGTTATGCCAAGATCATTTTCGATAAACGGCTTCAGAGTTTCATTGCTGGATAAAAGCAAAGTTAGTAAAGCAACATTCCAATAATATTTGTTTATAAGCATTAAACGCATACGTTCTTGATGACGGTTGGTTTTTATCCGCTTTATGTATGATTTATAATATGTTTCATAAAACGAAGTCCACAATCGGTTTTCTTCACCGCTATACAAACCGATTATATTGTGGGGCGCATTTTCTTCGATAAAATATTCTCGACGTTTGAATTTTGGACCATAACAGCGAAGAAAACCATTGGTTTGCTCAATTACACAATTGATCTCATTCAAGGTGTATTGTAATTTGTAATCACACTTGATTTTTCTACTATCTTTACCTTTGAATAAGTCGTGAAAAATACCGCTAATAGCTTCTAACACATTACTTTTGCCAGATCCATTGTTGCCCACAAGCATAGTTAGACCGTTGCCGGATTCAAAATTGATTGTGATCGGTGCAAGGTTTTTATATTTTTGAATATATAGGCTTTTAAGCTTCACTGAAAACGGCCTCCTCAAATTCTTTTTTTGCTTGTTCACGTATATTTGTTGCTTTTATGTGTAGTTCCTTAATTTGTGTTCTAATCTCAATCATCTTTTTAACTACAGTTTCTTGAGTTGTAACATTAGGATCTTCAGAGCGTAATGGTAAAAGGGGTAATGTCAAAGCTTCTAAAAAATCCGTACCTATACGTTGTTGACCAGCTGAGCCTGTAAAATAACTCATAGCAACTTCACGTACTCTCTTAGATCTCATAAAACAATGTATATACTCCGGAATGGCATTTTGGGTTGCTCTAAAAACATGAAACTCTGTAGAACCATATCCATAACCGTTTTTTAGATTGGTGGCTACTGCACACTTCCCGTTTTGCATACACGGCGTTATCTTTGCCCAAATGACATCATTTTCCTGAAAAGATGTATATCCTTTACTATTCGTTGACTTCCCGTTTTTGTGCTCTATAATTTCTCCATATATGTCGGACACACATTCCATGGGTATAAATGAAACATCTTCGATATCATCTGGGTATATTGTTTTAGGGTTAATCTCACAGTAAAACTCCAAGGGCATATTTTTATATGCCGTTGACTTAAATAATTCCTGTGGTTTAATTGGGTTGCTGTTTATTTTTGCTCCCCAGCCAATAAGATCTTTCAATGTTGTAGTTGATATTAATCCCTGCGTACTGCGATCTTGCTCTGCAATAGGTTTTATATGCAACAAATTGAATAAGCATAAATCTATTGAATTACTGAGTTCATATGCTTTATTTGTAGCACTATTTGCGTCACAAATCCCCTTGTTATATCTATCGACTATTTGTTTCTGCTTGATCACAGCCGGCATTGGTATTTTGTAATTCAGAAATCTATCTTCCTGTAAATACAAACGATTGCCACTACCATTACTACAATCCTGCCAAGCTTGTACAAATACGTTAGAAGATAATAATAAAATCAAATAGTCAATATTTGCGATTCCGGGATTCACATCATAAACCCAAAAATTACCGGTAATAATAGCGCCATCTGCTTCAGGAGGAACAATGCCAAATGCACCGTTTCGAGCGTCGATTTTTGACACTGCTAACTGACCAGCCTTTACATAGTACTGTTTCTTGGTTTTGATATCTTTTCCTAAAACCTCATCTCTGACAAAAACACCACCGCAATTTGTTTTGATTGTAATACGCTTGTATCTTTTGTCATCTTCAACAACCATTTGATCTTTTCGGCGTGTTATTGCTTTTCCTATTCTTTTTAACTCAAAAGATGAATTAATCGAGGTGGAACTAAAGAATTGTTTTATATTCCAATCGATGGTTTGGCTAAATAAAATAGAGGACAACACTGAATTTGTATTTACCATTTTAGTTCAACCTCCTTACCATCGCTGGTACGGAAAAGCCTTCCTTGCGAATTTATGGTATAGGAAACAACGCTATTGGCTTCGTTCCATAGCTTCTTTTCAATTCTATATTCTTTATATTCATCTTGAAGTGTAGGAAGCTGATTGCCTGCGGAAACAGCACCTGTAGAAGTAATGCCCGCATCCTCAACCATAGCTATAGGAATTTCGTAATCGAAGTATTCTTTGGTGAGCGGTTTAGCTTCTTCGATGATAGCCTTTTCAAGATCTCTGAGTTCTTTTTCTGCTGCTGCAATGAGTGCTTTAACCTTAAGTTTCTTGGATTTTTCTTCGACTATTTTTTCTTGCAAAGCTTTTATTTGGCCGATGTACTTCTGTCTAATTTCTTTTTCTGCCCTTGTTTTTGCACCTAAGTACTGAAGCTCTTCTTCTTCGGTAAAACGCTTGAAGAAAACAAGGCTGGGTTTTACTGTGGCACCGGCAGCGATAAATACATCTTGGGGGATTGAACAAATCAAAATGATTTTAGCCTTACCTTCAAAATACTCACGAATTTTCTGAAGGTTTGATGTGTTAAGCACACCTTCAGGCAAAACCATACCCATACGGCCACCTTTTTTAAGCAGTCTCAGACAACGTTCCATAAAGAGAACTTCGGTAAGACCGGACATGGAACCTACGTCGTACAATGAAAGCAAGGACTTCCCAATGTTGTCATTTACCTGCTTAAGTGCTTTTTCATAAGCTTCGCCGTACTTTTCTTTATATTTTGCGATTAAAGCTTCATCGGTAAATTTATCTGCTTCGGTAATTTTTTGGGATTTATCAATTCTCGCACCAAAAGGAGGATTGGTTAATATAACGTCGAAACGCTCTTCAAAAATACCGTTAACATTCAGCAAGCCATCGTGATGATGAACACCACCGTGTCCATCGCCGTGCATAATCATATTCATTTTTGATGTTCTTGCCATACGAGGGTTAGCATCTGTCCCGTAAATGCAATTTCGTGACAGATTATACATACGACTACCTTCTACTTGGGTATCAAGTTCTTTGTTAAGTGTGGATTGCATAGCTTCGATGCGTTCGTTGATAACTACCTGTTCTTTTTCGGACAGTGAATCGTAGTTCTCTCCTTCAATAACGGAACGCAATTCGGATTTAGCTTTCTTTACGTCTTCCTCGATTTTTTCGCGCATATATTCGAATGCTTTGATTAAGAAGCCGCCACTACCGCAAGTAGGATCGCATACAGTTTCATTCTCTTTGGGATCCAGAATGTGTGTCATAAAATCAACTATAGTACGAGGCGTAAAGTACTGACCTAATTCGCCACGGAAAGTAGTACCCAAGAACTGTTCAAAGGCTATACCCTTAACATCATCCTGTGTGTCGGAAAGGTTATAGGTTTCAAGTTTTTCGAGAATTTGCTCAAAACTGTTTTGCCTAATTTTGATGATTTCGTTTTCCTCAAAAAGTTGGTCATCCTTAAACTCTTCCTTGGTGTTGTAAAACAAGAATTGCATATAAGGAAGGTCTTTGGGAGTTCCTTTCAGGCTTGGACGAATCTCTTTTTCGAACCATTTTTCTTTTTCTACAAACTCATTTTTCGTAAAAACTTTTGCACCACGCTGCTCACGTTCGTATTTGATTTTCATAAAGAGAATTTTGCTGATTTCATCAAATGCAGCTTCGGGAGAAAGCTTATCATTATTACGAATAATGTTATGGCAAGTGCGAAGAATCTTTGTAAAATCATCTCTCGTAAATGTTTTAGTTTTGGAAAGAATATCTTTTACTTTTTTATCATTCAGTGCTTCTTCAGCGGTAGGAATAGCAACAACCTCTACTAACTCCTTGGGAAGATAATCTTTGTCAACGTTAAAGTATTTTGTTTCTTTTTCGTTAGTGGTTACAAAGAAACTTGCACCAGCCCAAGAAGCATAATTGTATCCCTGATAATAATCTTCTTCACGAATACGAACATTTTCCGCTTTACATTCAACAACAATAAAAGCGGCTTTGCTTTCGATTTTATCCTGTTTTGATTTCCAAATAACAATATCTGCACGTGCTTTGCCTTGACCACGTTGAGAGTTATTGACCTTAATTTCTTGTGCCATTTGGTCAAGAGAATATCCATAGTCCTCTACAAGGATTTTTATGTATTCTTGGCGTACTTTCTCTTCGGGAGTTTCAATATGCCAAGAATCAGCTAACGGGCAAAAGATTTTTCCGTTTTCTCTTTTAATCTTTAATGTGCTCATAATAAAGCCTCCGTTTTTTGTTGTCCCTCAAGCATCAACAAATTTCGCATAAAAGATGCCATGAATATGGGCTTGAGGAAAGGATATATGCGGGATAATAAGATTAAATCGCTCATGTCCTAAGCCAAAACTTCCCATTTGCCGTAGCGTTTGCCGTCAACTCTACGGAGATATTGCTTCTCTTTCAGAGAGTCTGTAATGCGCTTTATACTTCTGACGGATTTTCCTGTTTGTTCTGCAAGCTCGGTTTGCTTAACAGACGGGTTCTTTTTTATTAAATCTAACACGGCAAGTTCTTCTAAAGTGCATTTCAAAGTGTCAATTTGGCACTTTGGCGTTTCGCTTTTGGCACTTTGGGAAGTGTTTTCATCCACAAAATCAACATGCATATAGCGATTTTTTAATTCGTAGTTTGTGCCGAGCAGAAGGTTTGAGAAAAACAATTCCAAAAACTTTGTGGTGGAATGAATACCTTTTTGCAAATCGTTATAGTTTGCTCGAACCAATGCATTGCGGAAATACCAAGAGTTTTCACGGAACGCATCGTTATTGACACGGAACCCAAAGGTTTTCATATACTTGATCATAAAAACGGCGGTGGCACGGGTATTTCCCTCGCCGAAGGGATGGATCTGCCAAATGTCGGAGGCGAATTTCGCCAGATGCTTCACCGCCGCATCTATGGACAAACCCTCATAGGAGAACTGTTTTTCAGTGGCAAAATCGTAATCCAGCGTATCCTTGATACTGTTCCAGTCCGCATAGATCACGGTGTCGCCGTTCAGTACCCATTCTTTCTTGGTGATGTTGTACTGTCGAACCTGTCCCGCATGACGGAACACGCCTTCAAACAATCTGCGGTGGATGGAGAGCCACTCGGCGGGGGAGAATTGGAAGGCTTTTTCGCCCAACAACTTTGCGATTCTGGCAGAGACAATATCTGCTTCTTTGGTTTCGTTCTCTATTTCGGCGCGGATGGTACGCTGCTCATAATAGCTATGAATGCGCTGCTGGGCTTCATCGATGGTGATTTTGCCCTCGATGTGATCCTTGGCAGTATCCAGCAGATAGGCAGAGGTGTTCAGCCCGTCCACCGCCTGCAAGCCGATGGCGGTCTGCCACGCCTCGCTTTTTTCGGCTCGGTCGGGTTCACCCTGCTTGATATATTCTTCCAGTTCAAATTGCCAATTCTGATCGGGCATATCTGCACCTCATTCCTTGCTCAAATCTTCCGCCTCGAAGGTCGTGTACCCCTCGTAATAATAGCTTTGGTCGATGCCACTCAAATAGACTTCCCGGCTGTTTATCTCGTCGGACAGCGCCGCCTTCAGCAGCACCTTGATCTCCACATCCTTGATGGGGCTGCGCTCCATTGCAAGGAGATAATCCTCTTTATCCACCTTGCTCCAGTCCATGACCTTACCAATTTCGGTTTTCAGGATATGGTCAAGCCAAATGCGGGTGTTGCGCCCATTGCCCTCCCGAAAGGGATGGGCAATATTCATTTCCACATATTTTTCGATGATCTCGTCAAAAGTGGACTGTGGCATCTTGTCGATGTTGGCTAGTGCCGTCTCCGGATAGATCAGCGGTGCAAAGCGGAAATTGCCCTTCGCCAGATTCACCGTGCGCAGCTCACCGGCGAAGTCGTAAATATCTTCAAACAGATATTTGTGAATTGCCTGCAAGGTCGAGAATTTACCTGCTGGCAGGGCATCAAGCACGCCGTTTTCAAACAGTTCTACTGCCTTTTTCTTGCTGATGCGTTCCTCTTCGCGGGCAAGATCGGCGGAGCTTGTCAGCCCCAATTTATTTTCCAGTGCCATATCGCACCTCCAAAATAATTACTTATCCGCCGCCACACCGGACTTCATCCAAGCGTCTACTTCACTGACCTTGAATTTCCAAAGGCGGCCTATTTTCGCAGCGGGCATATTTCTTTTCTCTATCCAAGCGAGCACCGTATCACGGCTGACGCCGAGGTATTCGCAAATCTCTTTCATTGAGTACCAGCGTTCGATGGTCGGTTCCATTAAAATGTCCTCACTTTCAGGCAGTTTCCGATAGCTATAACTATACAATTTAAGTATATCACAGCAAGGCGGATTTATCAAGGATTATTGCGGATTTACGAGGGATTCAGAAGAAAATCTTATAATTAAAAGTGAAAGGTTTCCCCGCTCAGTTTACTGATTTGAGCGGAGAAACCTTTTTTGCTGAGAATTTCAAATTGTTCCCGAAAACACCCCCACAAACGGCGCCCCTTATTCAGAGTAAGTGAAGGGAGAAATATTTTTGTGGGGAATTTTGAAAAGTACCCTGCCAAACGGCACCCCTTATTCAGAGTAAGTAGAAGGGTCCTTTTGAAAAATTGAGGGGACTTTTCAAATTACTTTGCCAAAATCTCGAAAAAGTTCCCAATTGGTTAGTAGGAAGGCCCTGAAAAATTTCTTTCAAAATCCTATTTGTTATTTGCCAGAAAAGTTCCCAGTTGATTAGTGGGAGGGGCGCTTAAAAATTTTCTTCAAAATTCTTTTTATTTTTGCCGGAAAAATTCCCAATTAAGTAGTAGAGGGGTTCGCAGAAAAATTCTCAAAAGTTCTTTCGTTCAAATCCAAAAAAATTTCCCAGTTGGTTAGTAGAGAGACTTTCAAAGAATTTTTTCAAAATTCCTTCGTACAAATCGAAAAATTTTTCCCAGTTGATTAGTGAGGGGGTCTATAAAATCCCCGTCACAACCGTCATTGCCGTCACAAACCGAAGAAAGGGGGTGAACAAATGCGCAGCAAAAACTACGGGATCAATGTCCGTGTGACCGAGCAGGAGAAGCAAAAGCTGCTGGAAAATGCCCGGTTCTGCTCTCTGACGCTGTCGGAATACTTGCGGCGGCTGGGGCTTGGGAAAGAGGTCAGAGCGGCGATCACGGAGCGGGATTACCACCTGTTTCGGATGCTGAACGGCCTGAAAGCGGAGCTTCCACAGCTTCAGAAAGAGGAAATTATAAGCAGGCTGGAAGCAATTTTGAATGAATTAAAGTAAGCAGGTATCACGCCTGCGCAGTCTAAGCGAGCAGACTGTTTGTACTCCTAAAGTCCAAACAGTTCCACTGCCGCCGATGCCTGCGTCATCTGAGCGAGCAGTGCGTTTTTACTCCCGGCAGGGCCGGAGCGCAAAAACACTCGTTAGGGCGTGCCCTAAAACCCCTGAAAGAAAAAACTATGAAAGTGAGGACAACACAATGAGAAAATCGGATTTTACTTTACCCACGCTGGATGACCTGTTCTCCACGCAGGCGGAACGGGACGATGCCAAGCTGGAGCGGGTGCGGGATATTCCACTGGCCGAGCTGCACCCGTTCAAGGGTCACCCCTTCAGGGTGCAGAACAACGAGGAGATGCAGCGGATGATTGAGAGCATCCGCAAGGTGGGAGCCATTACCCCGGCACTGGCAAGGCCGCTGCCCGACGGCAGCTACGAGTTGATCTCCGGCCACCGGCGGCTGGCGGCGTGTCAGGTGCTGGGCGTCGAGACGATGCAAACACACCCAACCGGCAGACTGCCTTTGCGCTCATCGCGCAGATCCACGAGGACTTTATCGAGCCAATGGATGGCCGGGAAAACTATCTTGACTATGTCGCAAACCGTCCCGGCGTAAAAGCGTTGGGCGAACATGGCCTGTGGGATGCCCATGGCAAGATCCCGTCGCTGGAGAATGCCGTGGCAGAGGTGGCGCGGCACACGGGGAATGTGTGGACGCCGGTCATCTCCCTCTCCCGTGAGAACGCGGAGCGGCTGGGCTATACCGACCTTAAAAACTGGCAGGAGCTCATCAACGCATCTATCACGGATATCGCCAAGGGCTATAAGATCCACCCGGACCGCCTTCGTTGGTACGCGGCTATGCACGAAAAGGAGAAGCACATCCATGTTCACATGGTGCTCTTCTCAACCGATCCGAAGGAGGGCTACCTCTCCCGGCAGGGTATCCGCAGCATCAAGTCCGCGCTGGTCAGCACGATCTACCGGAACGACCGCCTGCACATCTACGAGAAAAAAGATCATCAAAGAAGTATTCTACAACAGGAAGCAGAAGAACAGATGGCTTCTCTCATAGGGCAGATGTCGACTGGTACACTACAGAACGGCAAACTGGAGCTGCTGGTGACAGACCTTGCCCTGCGGCTTCAAGAAGTTAGTGGCAAGAAAGTCTACGGTTATCTGCCGCCCTGTGTCAAGCGCATCGTGGATGAGATCGTGGACGAACTGGCAAAGGACGAGAGAGTGTCGTCCGCCTACGCTCTATGGCAGGATCTCCGAGAGCAGCTTTGCATTGACTATAATCAGACACCGCCGCAGCGAGTACCGCTGTCGCAGCAAAAGGAGTTCAAGACTGTGCGCAACATGGTTATCCGGGAAACGCTCCGGCTCTCGGAAATGAACTTCACCTTCGAGGATGATGCCATGCAGGATGAGCCAGAGCCGGAAGAACCGCCTGCTCCTCCAGATCCAAGTGCGGAGCGGATGATCCATCAGCGGGCGCGGTTTTACCGCAGAGCAAAAAGCATATTAGATGCTGCAGACGCAGATCCCAGCGAGAAGTCAATGGCATTGGTCACACTCCGCCGTTTGTGGGAGGAGGGCTATACCATTGCCGCCCATCAGCTTGGCAAATCGTATCGAGATGGAGTTGGAAGTTCAGTTGACCAAGAGTTGGCGGCAGAGTGGTTTCAAAAATCGGCGGAGGCCGGTAATCCTTGCTCCGCATACGCGCTGGGCAAACTGCTGCTGGAGCAGGAACAATTCCCGCAGGCCCTTCACTGGCTGCGGCAGGCAGCGGAGCAGAACGATCCATACGCGCAATACCGGCTCGGAAAGCTGCTGCTCACCGGCGCGGAGGGTGTGCCAAAGGATATAGATGCGGCCATTCAGCTTCTGAAGGGCTCTGCCACACAAGGGAATTCGTTTGCCCAATATGCGCTGGGAAAGCTCTATTTGCTGGGGCAAAAGGTGCAAGTGGACCGCGAAGAAGCTCTGCGCTATTTCGCACAGGCAGCGGCACAGGGCAACACCTACGCTCAATATTTCATTGACCATCAGGACGACTTCTCCGGCGCAGCGGTGGGAACCGCTATCCTTCGGATGCTCCATCAGATGAGCCGTATTTTCCGCGAGAACGCCGCCCAGCCTGCCATCTATGCAGGGATGCAGATCGACAAGAAGCGTCGCCGCAGATTGCAGGAGAAGCGCATGGCAATGGGACACAAGGCGGATGACCATGAGGATCGCGGACTGACGCAACAGACACAATAAGGGAGGAACTATGTCAAAGTACATTCCGTTTACAACCGAGCAGAAAGAACGAGCCGCGTCGGTGGACTTGGAGGAGTTCCTCCGCCGCCGAGGAGAAAAGCTCATCACCTCCGGCAGGGACAAACGCCTTGCCAGCGACCATAGCATCACCATCCGCGGCTGCGAGTGGTTCGATCACGCCACCGAACAGGGCGGCAGAGCCATCAGCTTCGTCAAGCAGTTCTATGGACTCAGCTACCCGGACGCCATGTCTCTGCTCCTCGACGACGATCTGGGCGGGAGTTACCCTGCGGCAAAGGAGAAGGCGCCGGAGCCTGCAAAGCCCTTCGTGCTGCCGCCGCAGAGTGAGTCCATGCGCCGTGCGTATGCCTACCTGCTGAAACAAAGGTGCATCGACCGCGAGATACTCAATGCCTTCGTGCGCAGGAAGCTCATCTACGAAAGCTGTGAAAGATCCAGGGACGGGACAAAGGAATACCACAACGCCGTGTTCGTCGGATTCGATGAACACGGCGTTCCCCGTCATGGGCATAAGCGCGGGCTGTACACCATAGGGCAAAGCTATCGCGGCAACATTGAGGGCAGCGACCCGAAGCACAGCTTTCACTATCTTGGCGGTGATGACACGCTCTATGTCTTCGAGGCCCCTATCGACCTGCTCTCCTACATCTCCCTTTTCCCGGAGGGGTGGCAGGAGCATAACTATGTGGCCTGCTGCGGGACATCCTCCATCCCAGTGCTGGAGATGCTGCGGCAGCTCCCCCAGCTCCGGCAGGTGTACCTCTGCCTGGACAATGACGCTGCCGGTCATGCCGCCGGTGCGCGCATGGCGAAGCTGCTGGAGGAGCGCGGTATCTCCGCAGAGCGGCTCGTACCGCAGCAAAAGGACTGGAATGACGATCTCAAGGCAGAACAGGAAAACAAAATGGAAAGGAGCGAGCTATGCCAAACCTTCTGCTGACAATGTGGGACACGATCAAAAGCTCCAACATCGGGATATTGGTCGCGGCAGGGCTGGGGATGTTCGTCATCATTGGGGGACTCTCCATGCTGTCCTACCACTATACACTCAGCGGCATCAAGTCCCGCACCGTGGGTGACGGGCAGCACGGCACGGCGCGTTGGGCGACCGATAAGGAGATCCGCCAGACCTATACCCACGTGCCGTTCAAGGTCAGAGACTGGCGCAAGGGAGTAAGCCTTCCCACAGAACAGGGTCTGGTGCTGGGCTGCAAGGGCAAGAAAGATGAACTGACTGCGCTGGTGGACAGCGATGACATCCATTGCTTGATGATCGCCGCCTCCGGCGCGGGCAAGACGGCTTTCTTTCTCTATCCCAACCTTGAATATGCCTGCGCGTCCGGCATGAGCTTTCTGGCTCTGGATACCAAGGGCGATCTTGCCCGCAACTACGGCTCTATTGCCAAAAAGTATTACGGCTACAAGCATATCTCCGTCATCGATCTGCGCAACCCCACCCGCTCGGACGGCAACAATCTGCTGACGCTCATCAACCGCTATATGGACATCGCCAGAAAACAACCGGACAACCTCGCCGCCCGCGCCAAAGCCGAAAAGTACGCCAAGATCCTCGCCAAGTCCATCGTCAGCCCAGAGGGAAACTCCGACCACGGGCAGAACGCCTTCTTCTACGATGCGGCGGAGGGCTTGCTGTCCTCCACGATCTTGCTGCTTGCGGAGTTTCTGCCGCCGGATGAGGAGCACCCGGAGGAGCGGCGGCACATCGTGTCGGTATTCAAGCTGGTGCAGGATCTGCTGGAGCCGGCGCGTGGTGCGCGGGGACGCTCCCGCTTCCAGCTGCTCATGGACAAGCTGCCGTCCGAGCACAAGGCACGCTGGCTGGCAGGCGCCGCACTCAACAGCTCCGAGCAGGCGATGGCATCCGTCATGTCCACGGTGCTGTCCCGGCTCAACTCGTTCCTTGATAGTGAGCTGGAGCAGATCCTGTGCTTCGACAGTGCCATTGACGCTGAAATGTTCGCTGCCGAGAAATCCGCCATCTTCCTCATCCTGCCGGAGGAGGATCAGACGAAGAACTTTATGGCTGGCTTGATGATCCAGAACCTCTCCCGTGAGCTGTTCGCAGTAGCGGATGAGAACGGCGGCAAACTGAAAAACCGCGTTATCCTCTTTTGCGATGAGCTGGGTACCATGCCGCCCTTTGATATTTTGCCGCTTTTCAGTGCTGGACGCTCTCGCCGCCTGACGCTGGTACCCATCATCCAGTCGCTGGCGCAGCTGGAAAAGAACTACGGCAAAGAAGGCGCATCCATCCTGATGGACAACTGCCAGGATGTGATCTGCGGCGGCTTTGCCCCTAACAGTGAAGCGGCGGATACCTTCTCCAAAGCCCTCGGCAGCCGCACGGTGCTCTCCGGCTCTGTGAGCCGCGGCAAAAACGATCCCAGCCAGAGCCTGCAGATGATGGAGCGACCCCTGCTGACGGCGGATGAACTCAAGTCGATTCCGAAAGGCAGCTTCATCGTGCAGAAGACCGGATGCCACCCCATGCGTACCCGCCTGCGCCTGTTCCTCGAATGGGGTATCACCTTCGAGAAGGAATACCGCGTGGAGGAACAGGCGGCCCGAAAAGTATATTATGCCGACCAGAATGCGCTGACCCGCGCCATCATGCGAAAGTATCCTCCCAAACTGACGGAGCAGAAGACTACTCGCTCCGTTAAGGGCGAGGGGCAGCTCCACGACGCGCCCGTGCAGGAGATGGTGGTGGCGGAGGACATCGACTATGACCGTATGCCGCACAAGCGCGCCCCTTATAATCTTCCCCGGCAGGAGGTGGATCGGTGAGCTACTTTGATAGCATTTATGCCGACACGCTCCTGCCGCCCAGGGCTGTATCCGTTTATATGTACCTCAAGGATCGATCCAATAGCGCGGGAAGCTGTTGGCCCGGTATCAAGACGATTGCGAGAGATATGAATCTCTCCCGCAGTACCGTCAAGCGGGCGCTGGCAGATCTGGAGCAGCACGGCTATCTTGCCAAGCTGCCCCGATACCGTCCCAACGGGAGTAACACCTCCAATCTTTATACGCTGAAATAAATGAAAAGTGGATCGTACAGAACCCTGGTACAATCCACTTCATTAAACAAAAATCGCCACGCCAAGGGGCAACTATACCTGTTTGTTGAACCGAGGAGGGGTTCAATATGAACCCACCAGAACAGCCCACTCTATCGGAGCATTAAGACAGAGAAAGAACAAACACGGAAAGCTCTCATCCTGCAAGCTGGCTTAATTTCAGTCGTCTTCCTCCTTCACGAAGATGTAGATGCTGTGATTGGATGGAGAAAAGAGCGTTTTACACAAAGGGCGAGAAAGTGCCAATGAAATGGCACATAGCCCCCCCCAGCAATAGCACGCTAAATGGCTATGGGTATCACCTCCCGGATAGGATAATAA
>ERZ791624.573-NODE-573-length-24375-cov-2.440173_pt1 | contig 24375 bp, 26 predicted proteins | sample MGYA00510058_ERZ791624 | MGnify/ENA primary metagenome ERZ791624 (study PRJEB30046, sample SAMN00715158) | human gut metagenome | study: EMG produced TPA metagenomics assembly of the A metagenome-wide association study of gut microbiota in type 2...
ATCGTCCCCCACCGCACCCGCATCCGGCGGACACGCCGTGAGCAGACCGCCGAGCGGACGATCCGGCGGCCCGACCGCGTGATGGTGAAGAGGGGCGCGCCGTGGTGGTCGACTACAAGTTCGGACTCCGCGAAAACCCCGACCACCGGCGGCAGCTCGGCGAATACATCGAACTGCTGCGCGAAATCGGATACACGCAGGTGGAAGGCTATCTGTGGTACGTGCGCATGGAACGGATCGTGTCAATCGACGGCTGACGTCTTCGATTCGTTAGGATCAAGCCAAAAGAAAAAACTTCCCAATCGATTCTTCGGGAATATCTTCGATTCGTGGATTTCCTGCAAGCAGCTGGTTACACCTTCCCCCTCCCCAAAAAATCACAACGGCTATCTATAAAAAGCAAATCAAAGTATAATAACTGATATTCAGATTGTTATTCATCATATCGAGAGAATGTGAATCATTCTGCATAAATAACCGAGAGTTGCGTTTCCAAATCATTACCTCGTTTTGGGATGCCTGCGGTTACATACGACGGTTAATTTACAGTCTATTACGTTTATATTCATCTTGTCGGACGACTCTGCCGAAATTATTTTTGTCCAACTTAAAAAAGCAGAGTTTATGCGCAGTACTTTCAAGGTCTTGTTCTACCTCAAACGAACAAAGAGCACCCCGCATGCAGTCTATCCGGTTATGGGCCGCAGCACGATCAACGGCACGATTTCTCAGTTCAGTGCCGAAATCAACGTTCCGGAGCAACTGTGGAAGGTTCGTTAAAGGAGGGATGGGTCGAAGGCTAATGCGTCGAGTCGGAACGCATCAACCGCCATCTGGACAATATCCGCATCCAGATCGGCAAACATTATCGGTCGATTTGCGATCACGATGCCTACGTCACGGCCGAAAAAGGTCAAGAACGTCTGGCTGGGTATGGGAGAACGATACCGCGGACTCTTGCGGAGGTTTTCGAACATGACACGAATGATCTTTTCAAACGTATCGGCGTAGATCGCTCGGAAAGTACCTGGTGGCGCTATCGGGCGGTGCTCGGGCATCTCCGGGCCTTTCTGAAACACGAGTACAACCTCCACCATATTCCGCTGCTCGAATTGGAACAGTCGTTCATCGAGCAATACCACGTCTATTTGAAAACTGTCTGCCATTTGAAGGCGGGAAGCGTATGTCGCTACATGGATCGTCGGAATAACGTGGTGAAAATTTCGTTCGACAACGGTCTTATGCCGCGGAATCCGTTCGCTTTCTACAGTTATTCCGCTCCGACGGAACCGAGAACCTTTCTCAGCGAGGAGGAACTGCGGATTTTTCAGACAACACGATTGAGGAGTGCCAAACACGAATACCACCGCGACCTGTTTCTCCTTTCCTGTTTTACGGAAATCTGCTACAAAGACATGCGCTATCTGACCTGTGAACAAATCATACCGGACACCAAGGGGCACCTGTGGCTACACGGTAACCGCTGCAAGACGGGTGGAGAATATATGGTCAATTTTCTACCCGCAGATTTGCGTCTTCTGGAAAAATATCGCGGAACAGCTCCGTCACCGCTTGCATTCGACATGCCGGGACTTAGCAGTATCAATTGCTCCTTGCGTCGTATTACCAAACAGTGCGGTATCTCACGGCACATAACCTTTCATGTTGCAAGACATGGCGAATTTTCTTTCTTGTTAAAATTCAAGTACTTGCAATTTTTCGCAGCTTAATAGGTAACGATTTAGAAACCAGCAAAATTCTGTATTTCACCTCGTTTTGCAGTAATTCAAAAGAACGCTTTTCCTAATTACAAAGTTAGCAAATATTTTCAATATATCACTGCTTTAGTTTGACTAATTCCGTATAAGCGATACCATCTGACAATTTATGATATTGCTTCAAGGTCTTCTCTAATCCCAAAGCCAATTCTTTCTGAATATACGATGGCACTATCGACTCATTGAACCTGTCGACAATTGATTGAATGTTTTGTAGCGGTTGACCTGTAATAACTATCTGGTTATACACAGCACTATAGTAATAATAGGCTTTATTTTCTGTTGACAATTGTATTTTTTGTTTGATATAAATCTGTTGTTCACGTATTCTTTGGGCAACCTTAAAAAAGGTATCAATTTTTTCAAATGCCTCCTGAGATATGTGCCCGACAACACTGTGAGCGTATTTATTCCACTGATTTTCTTCAAAAATTATAGTAGAGTAATGAATCGGCACTTCTTGGATGCAGCCGTTTATAAGCCCTTCAGATAATATATACTCAATGTTTTTCTCAATGTCATTTATCTGAAGCAACAAGATTGACACTGCGTTTCTCAATTCCTTTCGCTTATGGGCATAAAACTGCCATAATGCGATGCCGATTGTTGCCCCAATGGTAACAATCAGCACGAGCGTTTGAAATAAATTTGACTCCCAAAATGAGGTATTCATAATTTGTCTTTTTTGCAAAGTTACAAAAAAGACAGAAAATTCCACATGTATCTTTCTATTTTTTACCCGTTTATGATTTTGAACAATGCAGCATTAGACGGAATATTCAGTTCACAACATTGAATGTTCCTCTCGAAATATCAAAGAACCTATCGAAGAATGCTTTCAGTTTTGCAATGACAGTCTGTTTCTTCTTGCCCCAGTTATTTTACTTGATTTTCGAGAATAGAGGTATGGGCTGTAATATCTGCGTGATTTCAGTTCCGCCCTCTACATCTCCCTACCACGGAATGATGAATTTCCCTATCAACTCTTTTTGTTGCGCAAGTCTGAACTTGAATCAATGGTTTACATTCACCCATATTATTAGAAAGATATTTGTTTAAATCCTCCAACATCTTCGAAATCTTTATTTTCAGCGCAAATGTCAGGTTGTAAATAATCTTCTATGCCAGATAATTTTAATAGAATCTGTTCATCGCTTACAGTTATTCGGCTTCGGATTTTCTTGAAAAATTTAACCTCTGAATAAAGGACTTGCTTATCTGCTTCTATCATTTTTATGGCAAGGTCAATTAGTGTGATTTGTTCATCATCGGAAAGAACTGTATTTGAAAGTTCACTAAGGTAATCTTTCAAAAAGGCTTTTCCTTGACTATTAATCTGATTGACATACTCATTAATTGAGTATTCTACTTGAATCTCCTGAAAAAGGGTACTATTTTCGGTTAATTCTTTAATCATATCCACTTCTTCTTGTGCGATTTCTCCATCACAAGCACAGCAACAGAACAATGTTTTGAGATATAATTCATTTGTTTTCATATTCGTAGCATTTTTATTTAGAAACCGATTCTTCGGCGTGATTGTTGTATTTGTTCACCAGCCATTGCCGCTTTTATCCTTAAATATTTGTCAAGTTCGGATTTTGTCAATGACGGTTTGGTTTTACTAATAACATCTTCAAGAATAACCATTGTAATTCTTGATTTTTGTCGCAGAGCTATTCGTGAAGCGTCATTGACTATCATTTCCAAGTCTGCAGAAACATAATTTTCTGTCAGTTGGGCAAGCTTTTCATAATCTAAACCGAAATCATACGGTCTTGATTTCAGGTAAAGTTCAAACATTAAGGAACGAGCCTTGAAATCAGGAGTGCCAATATAATATTTTTTATCAAGACGACCAGCCCTAAGTATCGCAGGGTCGATCATATCTGGATAATTAGTTGCCCCAATAATAAATACACCACGTTCTCCTGTTCTATCCATTTGAGCAAGCATTTCATTGACAGCACTACGCGCCATCTCGTGTACATCGCTGTCACGGTTAGGTACCAATTCATTCATTTCATCAATGAAAATGATGGTAGGTGCATTTTCTTCAGCATCTTTGAACATCTGAGCAATATTCTCCTGAGTCGCATTTACGAAGCGGCTTTTGAGAGAACTTGGCTTGATTAGCATGAAATTAAAACCGACTTCTTCAGCAAAATGCTTTGCAAAAAAGGTTTTACCACATCCGGGAGGACCGTATAAAAGCATCCCATTAGGAATTGTCAAGCCATATTTCGCATACTCCTCTGGCGAATTAAGAGCGTCTATCACTTCTACGCGCATTTGCTCTTTCAGTTCTTCCATCCCAGCAATGGCGGAAAAGCCTTTCCCTTTTGGCACTGAATACGAAACTTTCTTTGTAGGAGTCTTCCCACTTTTGGCTTTCTTTTGATTGTCAATACGAGCGATTTTTATATCGCCATTCAAAGCCCGAATAAACTCATCTGCCGATTCAAATCTCTCCTCAATGTCAGATGCAAGGGCTTTCCGCATTATATTCATAATTTGTTCATCAAGCTCAAATTTATCGTTATCGGGAATATGAAGCGGCAATTCTCTTTGAGCATCAATCTTTTCGCGTTGAGCAGTAGCATCATTCTTGCAATCTGACAAGTCAACAAAATATGGTGGTATACCAAATATAAGATTATAAAGTATCGCACCGCTTGAGAAGATGTCTGACTTTACCGAAAACACACCATTCAATGCTTCGGGTGCCAAATAAAAAGGAGATAACCCGTTTTTATTAAAGGAAGAAGAACCTTGTGATAGGTAACGAGCATAGCCGAAGTCAATAATGCGAGGTACGTTAGTACCTTTCGACATATCCAGCATGACGTTTTGGATAGTCAAATCGTTGTGCATAATCGGCTCTTGTTGCGTATGAAGGAATTTAATGCCATTAAGGATGCCTAATACGATAGTCTTTGCATCATATACACTAAGACTCCCTTCACGAGCAATGTACTGTGAAGCCGTTTCACCACTGATATAATCGAATACGATATAAGCAAATTTGCGACCATCTAAAACGACCTCACCGTTATCGTGGTATTTGACGACATTAGGATGATTAAGTGTCTTTGCAATCTGCACCTCCAATATATTACCGTTTGCATCAAATTGAGTACGATGTAGTTTGGCGCAGTTGATGAGTTTGAGAAAGCGATTTTTCCCATCAGCGTCTTTCACGCGATAGGTTTCTGCATAATCACCTTCTTTGACTTGAAAGGTGATTATGTAGTTACCTAATTGTTGTCTCTTCGCAAGTGTAAACATACTATCCTCTATAAAGCCTGTCAAAAAAAATCAAAAATGCCTGACGATTCCCTAATGAGGACAACGGAATACTGCTAATATTTCCTTTTTCAATAAAGCCGAAAAATTTCTTCGAATGATTAATGTGTTCAATGACCAAGTTTCCATTAGATGTATAGATATTTTTGGTATTTGAAGGATTATATATTGTCCCATACACATCTACTTCATTACGAGAAATAGATAACGCATCAGAGTATAAAGTTTCTTCATTGAGAATACCGAATTTGACCTTCCCATCTTGGGAATGTTCAAGTACGAAGTGGGTTGTCCATACCTTTTCTACCATTTTCATCATACTGTATTCTTCATTTGCACCATTAGGATTCATTGGGTCTTTTGGATGTTTATCATCATAAGAACCCTCGGCAAAAAATATTCTGTTGAATTGATGGGTCTCCTTATCTTCTTTACCGAATATTGAAAAGTAATATTGAGTATTACTATAGGTATAATTCGTTTTTACGATGGTTTCGCCAGTAAAGAGATACTCCATGTCCTTGAAAAGATAAACATTGGAAGATGTAATGTTGTCTCTTGAATCTACAAACGATACGGTAGCAAATCCTTTATTACCTACAAAGTAATCTGTACCCGAAAAAGTGGTATCACAAACTCCAATAGTAACCAACAGAGCTATCACTGTAATTATAGCTCCCCATATATAGTGCTCATAAAAAAAAGACCAATACAATAATAAAATTATGCTACAAATTGAAATAGCAATAACCTTTCTTTTTTTAGATTCCTTGTCACTTAACTTTACGGTTTCAGGCTGATTGGTATCGCAGTATAGCACATTCCCGATTTCTGCGGGAATGTGCTTAAATATTGATGTATTAGCAGCTATTTTCTCAAGTTGCTCCGTTTTCCATATCTTTTCCATACACTTTAGAAGCTAACGCCGGGACCACTTGTTGGTGGTTCAATCATCAAATCTATGACCGAACGTACGATGGGATGAAGTGAACTTTCGGACGGATTGGTATTAGCAATTTCCTTACCTTGTTGCAGAAGTTGACGTGCTCTGGTCGCATCTTTCCATTGTATGGTATTAAAGTTACGAAGGTGGAAGTCAATGAAACCCATTAACTGATAGATGAGTGTCACTGCAACAAACAAGCTGTTAATATCATCAAGAACTATTCGTCCTTGACGAACATCCTTTGAACGGATAACGGAATCGACCTGTGAACGAACAGCGGCTACCTGTTGGTCATATTTGTTGCCAAGCTCATTATTCCCTTTTTCAAGGCGGTCGAATTCTTCCCTGATTTCAGCTTCAATGGAATCCCATTCATGCCCTTGCTCGACTTCTTCCATTTTCAGGAAAGCACGGCGAATGTCAGCCTGAAGATGCATCCTACCATCTTCGGAGCTTTTTTCACCGTCGAAACGGTCGTTAACCTCATTGATGAGTTTTTCTGCTTCTGCTGTCTCAGAATCCTTAATTGCAGAAGAAGATTTAAGGGCATGGAGTTTTAAGTTCGCAGAGTCTTTGAGCCTTTCCAGTTCATGAGATGTAATAACCGAGCGAGCTTCGATTTTTACATCTTTTTCCACGGTATCTCCACTGAAGGGAAAGAATGCTTCTAGTTTCAACATTTGCGAACGATTCACCTTGATAGTGATGTCAACATCACTTCCAACAGGGATTATTTGTCCAATCTCATCGCCTGTTATGACTACATCAAAGACATGGTCGTTATGAATCGCAGATGTGCCGTCTGCGTTGTGTTCACTTTGATAGATGGGTATCACCAAAGTGTCCTCAGTCATGCCGGGACGCAATTGATTACGAGTCTTAAGTCCATTGAGTGTACCGACAGCTGGAAGCTGCTGGTTCTTTTCAAGACCTTTTACCGACTTTACCACATTCTTTTCGAGACCACTATCGTGAGCCTCAATTGAGATATTGTAAGGCAAAACAGCATTGCCGACAACAATACCCTGCATGATATTTATCTCTTTAGGAAAGCAAGGGATAGTTGTCCCTTTTTCGTCATAAGCGTTGACAGCAAACGCATTATTTTTGCCTTCCATGAGTTGACACTCTATGACATCACCTATCTCATTGATTTCGACTTTTCCGCTTGACCAACCGTTGTCGCTACGTACAAGTTCTACAAACAGTTTGGATGGAATATAACCGGAACATTCCTCTTTTGATAGTTGTACGGTTACAAATTCGATTGGTTGACCGAATTTGCTTCATAAGAAAGTGTGAGTGCAACAGTACCGATGGCTAACTCTTCTTTGACATCACTATCTATACCGGAAGCAAACAGTGCCGCCCCTTTTGCAACAGCTGTCATGGGGTCAATGTCGGTATCAACATCGGGCGTGACTTGTTTGCGTAGCATCTCACGAAGAACTGGAGAATAAGTTGGTCCACCTACAAGAATCAGTTTGTCAAGGTCGCTTCCGGACAAACCATTACGTTTAAGAAGCTGCTTGGTAATGTCGATTGCCTTTTGAAACACGAGTGTGAGTACAGATGCAAGCTGCTCTTGAGTGATAACCATGTCGAGTTCTATTTCTTCCCCCTCATCATCTTCGCCAAACTCATCAAGTTGAGAGGTTATGTCAGCTTGTGGTTTGAATGACAGTTGATTTTTCGCTTGTTCAGCATAGAACTTCATGGCATCACGAAGAATGTTTCTTGTGGTTTCATTCTCCATAATGTTTGTGATAGAGTAATTCTCTTTTAGGTAAGGAATGATAATGCTATCAACGATTGCATAGTCAAGGTTTTTGCCGCCGAGGTAATTGTCTCCTTCGGTGTCCTTAACTTGCATGATGCCATCCTCTACCTTGATAAGTGCAACATCAAATGTGCCGCCTCCAAAATCGAACACAAGCCATTGACCATTTTTGTTGGATGCGCTCAGACCATACGCCATAGATGCGGCAATCGGCTCTTGGAGAAGTTCGCAATGTTCAATACCAGCCTTTTGAGCAGCACGTTTAGTAGCTGCGATTTGGTCTGCTTTAAATTTGGCAGGGATTGTGATAACAGCGGATGTAATATTTTCATCACCGATAAACGATTTGAGAGCCTTCAAAACTTCGGCAGAAAGTTGCTCCGGAGAAAAAGTTTCTCCCATATTAGAACTCTCATACGATTTGTCCGTACCCATATTTCGTTTAAACTCAATGAATACGTTTTCGCGGTCATTAGACCATTTTTTCGTGGCACGTGATTTGTCTTGGCGGAGGTCGTTATAGGCACTATCTCCTACTTTTGCAATTTTCTTTTTGGTAAAAGATACGCACGATGGCAAAGTGTCTTTCAACGTGTCTGTCTTTTTAATGACAGGCTCGCCACTCTCCATTTTACAAATTGCGGAATTGGTTGTACCAAGGTCAATCCCGAATTTCATTTTAGCTTGAGCCATGTTGAATATATTTTTAAATGTTTTGACTTACTGTGATTTGAGCTGATTGAATCATCTTGCCTTTGTAATTGATTTGAGGCTTGATGATGCCCGTGATTATTTGCTTGCCTTCTGGTAGTTCCTCATCTTCAACAAAATTTGCTGTAACCTTCATACCCTCATGATAGTCTTTACCAAGCATATCTACAAGCTCATATCCATTGACAAGCAGATTGTCTTTCATTTGCTTGATTGACTTGGAAAGCTGTTTATGACCTCTTACAGAGTTATCCATTTTGTATAGTGTCATCTCCATAAAAGTGATACGGTCAGCAAGAGTGGTAATCAACTTCTGTTCACTTTCGGTATTAACTCCCGGTGCAGATACAAGTGCCCCAATTTGTTTAGAAATAACTTGTATGTCATTCATTTCAGTAGACAGTCTGTAGACTATTTCCTCGTTGAGTTTGTCGGCCTTGGCAGATAGATTTTCCACCTCGTTTTTACGTTTCGCTATTGCTTTTCCAAATATGAATGCCAGTATAATGAAAATCAGTGCAATCACAATGATAATCCATAGACCAGTTTGTGATTTTTCGCGAATCGTTTGATTGAGAGTGTTTGAACTTGCTTGAAGTTCAGAACGAGTGTTTGAGATGTTGACATTAAGACTATCAGCAAGAGCTGTGATGTCATTTTTTGCTGCGGTCAGTTCACCTTTGAGAGAGTCTGTTTCAGTCTTTTGAGTATCAATTGTTTTATTCAAAGTCCTGATTTTAGCTTTAAGCTCACGATTCTCCGTTTTGAGAGTTTGAATACCTGAATTCGCAATGTCCAATTGCTGATAGCAATGACGAAGCGAATCGTTAGCATTTGCACTTACGGCAACTTGAACTGTGAGCGCAAATAATAATGTAGTAATTTTTGTCATCCTAAAACGTTTGCTAAAAATATTATGATTGCTATTATAATAACCACCCAGCACCCTACTGGAAGTTCATCATCAGATGATGACGTTGAAGAAGATGGGGGCGTAGTACGTGGCGGCGTTGTTGTCCTCGTGGTGGTTGTGGATGCACGAGAGGAAGACTGGTAACTCGAAGAAGACGTGGAGATATGAAGAGTTTCGCACATTTCTTTGAGTGAACTTCTATTGGGAATATATCGCTTTGTGCGGAAATCAGTCTCCATGTCAAATCCATCCATAATTGTAGTTGCTTTCCATGCTTCACGTAGAACTGGTTTTACCTTACTATCTATAATTTTCGTTGGTGAATGCTCATCATCTAAATAATTTAATAGTTTTGGGTCTATTCCACTTTCTTTTATAACCTTTACTACAGCGCTAAAATAATTTTGTGCCGTGTTTATCTCTTCGATGAGATTGTATAAAGCATTTCCTACAACCTGAGTAGAAAGCGACAGATAGAACGTATTGGCCGTACCAATTTTAGCCTTTATTGTCTGAAGCAGTGGTTTGGTGTTATTAAGCAGCGTTATTGAATGTGAAATTTTATCAGGTTGCTGGCAAAAACGGCGAAGTTCCTCTTTGACTTTACGGGTTTCTATGGCAACTTCTGCTGGAGGCATATCATCAACTGCCTTTTTCAAAATATCATAGTTCTCTTGACATCTATCCTTGGTGAGCTGTCCTATTGCAATTTGTAAGGCATATGCTTGAAGGGGCATTGCTTTTCGAGGGCTTTCTACATCATCATCAGAGGCATTATTGTAGTAGTTGATACCACACTGGAGTATTTGTTTGGCAAGATTATCTGCTACCATCTGATATTTCGTACTAGTTACACCAACAATATCTCTCACTTGTTTGAGTGCTGTTTTTGTTGAATTCATCAACACCATTCCTGCGGTGAGATTTGCATTGGCATCTTTGGAATTTACTGACTTGGCGGCAGATATTGCAGCATTAATCTCTGCGATAGGTTCATTAACTGCTTTTTCGCTGATAATCGCTTTGTCCGAAGAATTGTTTACAGCTGATAATAATTTTGTAGCCGGTATCTCCGTGAGTAAGTCGGCAATGAACATTTCCGCTATCTCATTTTCTGACAAGGTAATATTTTGCAGGCCAAGTGTTTCAAGCAAATCGACTCTATAAGATTCGTTATGAATCACCTTTGAAATATTTGCATAACCTTCTGCAAAATTACCCTCAATAAACGCAAGTACTCCGAGATTGATTAAAGACGAGAATGACTCTCTCTTTTGGAATAACTCTTTAGCCTTGATAATATCTTTAGACTGTAAGTATTTCAATGCTACTCCATCTATTGGAGACGCATTTATAAACCAAAACAAGGAGTGTTTCAGTTGATAGCTGTCAAGGTTAATTGCTGTGATAGCTGCTGCGATGTTTTCTGGAGTTCTTAGAGGTACTTCCTCTATAATTCCATCGAAATCATAAGGGAATATAACCGACTTACCAATCTTAGCAAAAGCATTGAGCTTGTTTTGGTTGGCGATGCGTTCCCTTAAAGGGGTGTTTGATAACACCCCTAAAGTACGATATGGGTTATGTTTTATAAGTTTAATCATTGTCTAAAATAACCATTTATACTACCATCTCTTGCCAAGAGACGGATATTATAATGCAAAATTACGCAAAATAATGATTCTTAAGTCATAAAACGCTGAAAATCTTACTTGTTGTCACGCTTTTTGTTTTGCGAGAAATACCAGATGTTTTGCGAAATCAGCTATAAAAAAGGAAAACACAACTCTATATCAACGATATAGGGTAACTCGTCCGTCTCTTGGCAAGCGTTGGGCAGATTCGCAAAACATTCACGGCTTCACAGCAAATCCAGTATTTTTTTATTGGCTTTATCCACCACTGAGGTATCCAGCGAAGCAAGATAGATTTGCGTGGTGTTCTCCGAATCATGCCCCATTCCCTCGCTAATGACAGAGATAGGCACATTGCGGCTTTTCGCAATACTTGCCCACGAATGCCGCCCGACATACATCGTCAAAGGTATCGGCAAGTCCAGCTGTTTTCCGATTTTTTTCAGCAAATGGTTCACCCGATGAAGCTCGTTGGCGTATTGTTTTCGATAATCTTCACCTCTTTTTGTGATGATTGGCAAAAGGTATTCGGTTTCGTTTACGGGATATTTGTCAACAATCTCCTGCATACATCTTTCCCATTTGATGAACAACTGCTGCCCGGTTTTGCGTCTGCGGTAGGAAAGAATGCCGTTCTGCAAGTCCTTCTTCCTCAGATAAGCCATATCAATGAACGACATACCCCTTGTGTAGAAACAGAATAGGAACATATCACGGGCAAAGTCAAGGTTTGGCTTCAACGACAAATCCAGCCCTTTGATGCATTTAAGGTCGCCAAGCGATATGGCTCGCTTCAAAGTTTTCTCCACTCCCGTATAGACAGACTTGAACGGATGCCGTTGTTCGGTCAATCCGTCTTCAGTGGCACGGTTATAAACCGCTTTCAGGATACGCATATAGAACGAGATGGTATTGGGCGAGTTGCCTCTGCCTTTTAGATAAGCCTCATATTCCGCTATCAGGTCAGCGTTAATCTGGTCAAACAAGACCTCTTTGTCATCCATAAAACTGCTGAAACTTCGGAGTGCTGCCGTATAGGTTTCCGAGGTGCGTATCTTCCCCAAGCGTTTCAATCTGGCAATCTGCTGGCGGATATAGTTGTTAAACGATGGCTCCTGCCTGTTGTCCTGAAAGCGCACGACTACATCATCCGTCACAAATGTGCCGGATTGGGATAAGGTCTGTATAATCTTGTTTAACCTGTCCTTATCCCATCTGATGCGTGAGCTTATCGAAAGCAAATGGTTGTTCCGCTCTTGCTTATTCGGAACACGATACAGTATGACCGCTTCGGAATGGGACTGCCATTCCGAAGCGAAAAGTTTATAGTCGGTATATATCTGCCTAACCACACGGTTATGAATCACCTGATAGTAGATTGTGCCCTCCTTGCCGCCTATGGTGGATGGGCGAAACTTGACCTTGACCGATGCCATGTCAGTCGGATTTGGATTGGTAACATTTCTCCATCTCCCTTGAAAGCTCTACAATCTCACGGCTCAGTTTCACAAGGTCGATGGTACACTTCTCCAGCTTGTAGAGCAACGCCATCGCCTTCTTCTCCGAGAAGTGGATGCGTAGCTCCTTGACAACCTGATTGTAGTTCGTGCCTATGTAGCGGAACTGGGCGTGGAAGTCCGACAGTTTGGTATAGTAGTCCAGCATCGTCTTGTCCACTTTCAGCACCTTGAACTTCTGACCGAAGAAGTGCGCCTTGAGAAAGACTGCCTTCGCGTACACGTTCGATTCCTCATACATCGTCAGAAACCTGTTCCATTCTACATCATCGAAGCGCACCATCACACAGTGTGTCTTCGGGTTCAACTTGGGATTTCTCCCGTACTTGCTCTTCTTCATGCTTCTTATTCTTTTAATTTTATGGCTTGTCCATTGCTTAATCTTTGATTAATGAACCCCGAAATTATCCGACTGCGGAGGATAATTCTGCCCACGGCGGTGAAGGCATTTTCAGTTACTTAGAATTATTCGGGTAACTGAAAATATATCTTGCTGTGTCTTTGAGGACACAAAAATCCTCCGCCTGTCGGATTGATTTCCGAATGTAATAACTCACTTTGTGTATCGGTCGAACCGATGGAGTGCATCCAACGGCTCAACCGATTCCACCGTAATCCCGTCAGAGTTTGCGCCACTGCTCGATGTCATTCCGGTAGGCATCGAGGTGCAGGCGGACAAGGTTTTCAATCAGTCCGGATGCGCTCATGCCCTTTCCTCCGAGGTAGCGGACAACCCTGTCCAGCTCGTCACGCACCGTCTCACTGACGAACACAGGCTTGCGGTTAATAATCTTGGGAACTTGCAGATAGGTGGTGCGGTACTCCTCCAAAGACAGCCTGCGCTGTTTGCTGCTGATGCGCTTCTGCGGCATTGCCGCTTCCTCGGTCGCCACTCCTGAAGGTTCATCTGTCATAGGTATTTCTGCTTCTTCCGTGACGGTCTTGCCGAGCTGTTCCGGCTCCTCCGGTTCCAGACCGATACTCCTGTAGAAGTCGTCTATCGACTTGGAGGTGTAGGGTTCCCTGCGCCCCATTTTTTCCACGATTTCACGAGCCTGTTGCTCTGTAATGTTTGGTTCTTTTTTCATTGTAAAAACAAATTGATTAAGTTATTGAATGTGGTCTTGGTCTATACCTCGACCGATTATCGGGAGCGAAGTAAGGTGCTTTAATGCAGTCAGTCAAGCACTTGGATTTTCTTAGGCATTTTTGTTCGGTTTTGCTTTATGGAGACTGACAAATCGGTGCGGACTTCACCGATTTGCCGGATATGAATAGCTGAAAGGACAAAGGTACGATTGGGGGCTATTTTAAATTAAGCCCTTATTTTGGCTGTGGCTTCTTTATAAAACATGGGAATTAAAGGCTGAACGGAAATCGTATTCCACCGGCTTGCTCACAGATAACCGGCAAGCAGTACCCCGGACAATGACTACCGAATCGGCGCAACACGCTGCCACTTTTTGAAAATCCATTGCATGACAGCGGATAATGTATTTCTTTGTGGCAAAAGAAACAGTAACAATTAAAAGAAAGGCAATATGGAAATCGTATCAATCGAAAGAAAGACCTTTGAGGCAATGGTCGCCAAGTTCGACCGTTTCGTCAGCCGTATGGATGCCATCTGCCATCGGCACGGGGAAAAGAAAATGAGCGAATGGATGGATAATCAGGACGTGTGCCGTATGCTCAACATCAGCCCTCGCACGTTACAGACGCTTCGGGATAACGGCACGCTGGCTTATTCACAGATAAACCACAAGACGTATTACCGTCCCGAAGACGTGGAGCTCATTGTCTCCGTTGTGGAGGATAGAAGAAAGGAAGCGAAGTTCAAAGGCAGGACTATCTGATAACTAAATAGAGTGACAACAATAATTCCACTAAATCCAAAGTAATATGAACGAACTGATTAATAAAGACAACAAGTGGATAATCCACTTTATGGGCAGTCTTGACCGACTGCTTGATAATGTAGAGCACCTGACCGCCAACTACCGCCCGACATTGGGTGGAGAACGTTTCTTCACAGACAAAGAGGTATCGGCACGGTTGAAAGTGAGCCGAAGAACACTTCAAGATTACCGCAATGAAGGACGGATAGCCTATATCCAATTGGGCGGTAAAATCCTTTACCGTGAATCGGACATCGAAAGGATGCTGAATGATGGCTACCGTTCCGCTTACCGACAAACGGCAGTCTGATTTTCTTGAAGGAGCGCAGTTTGCCGTCTGCCCTATAAATTGCAGAAACAGTGGACTTGACAGCAAAAAGAAAAAGGAACGGTTTACGGATGAAGCATCAAGATTCCGCTTCGTCTGTTAGCCGTTCCTTTTCTTTGTCTTCTGATTTCCCGTCAGTCGCTTGTTTCCGTTGCCGGATGCCTTGCGAGCGTATGGTCGGCAGTGGCAAGGTTTTCGGGCTGAATACGCTCCGCAGGAGGAAGATTCTGCCCGAAACGGCTTTGCCGCCTGACCTTTCCACTGCCATCAGTGCCATGCGCTATCTTTGCATCCGAGCATCGGGAACAGGTGGCAGGCGGGATGAACTTCAACTATACCATAGGTTGCTTCCCCTGCCACAGGAAAGAAACAATGTTATCGGGGACTCTTTCTTGATGGTGCTGATTTCATTTATTACAAACCGTCTGAACAAGATACTTTCTCTACTGCATATCCTGAATGCAATGGCTATAACTATTTCAAGATTATAAACATCATAACTGATACCATCTGGTTGCTTGATATATTTCATCGTATCACATTCGTTTAACTCCTTATTCCTATATATAGCATGAATCGCTTTACGGATGTCACAAGAGAATACTCCAAACAGGTCGGCGATTTCGAATTGTGTCATCCATACGGATGCGGTCGGAATAGTGACCATACCCATTTTACTGATTGTGATTATACCTCTATCCATAATATGTTGTATTTTAGTTACTTTTGTTTGTCTTTTCGCCGGTAGATTGTTTCTTCCGGCGTTCCATCAGTTTGTCCATATCCTTTGAGATTTTGTCATCGGTTATACGTGCATATCCCTGTGTCGTCCGAATACTGGAGTGCCCCATCATCTTGGCGATACTCTCTATCGGTATATCCGCTGAAATAAGGAAAGTTCCGAAACTATGTCGGCTTTGGTGGTAGGACAAGTTATCCTCTTTGCCTATGATTACACCTAACTCATGAATTTCAAACCACAAGGCGTCACGGTTAGGAAGCGGAAATACGGGCTGTTCGTCATCGGCCGTGTTGTACAGCGACAATATCTGTTCCGCTATGGGATGCAGGGGTATGAACGCTTCCACCTTTGTCTTCTTGCGGTTGATACGGATATACCGTCTGCCCTCCGCATTCATCCCGATGTGGTGGGGATGCAACAATTGTATATCCACATACGCCAATCCCGTCAGGCAGGAGAATATGAAAGCCCGTCTCGCCAACTCCAGCCTGTTGTCATACATCGGGGTGGAAAGTATCTTCTTGAACTCATCGCGGCTGATGTATCTGTGCTTTGCCTCCGGTTTGGTTTCATATTCCAACTCCTCACAGGGATTCACTCGGATTATCTCCTTATCGACTGCCAGATACAACAGGCGGTTCAACCATCGCAGACAATGGTTGGTCTGAGATGCCCCGAAGTTCTTGCATCTTTTCAGATATGCCTTATAAGATTTGCCGAAGTCCTCTGTAACTTCTTCAAAATAGATGTCCTTTTTACCCGATGACACAATATAGTCTGTCAGGTACTTCTGGTAATACATTGAACTTCGATAGGAGGAGGTTGAATCTATTTCCTCGGAGTGTTTCTTTAACCGCTCCCGTTCCCATTCTCCCATTTGCAGGAGGGTAGTCGGATGAATGTTGTTTTGGGTGATGTGGCTCTTCAACATCTCTGCACTGACTACACCTTGCGATTTCAGTATTTCCTCGTATGCTTCTGAAATGATCCGGAGATATTCCTGCAAGCGGTTGTTTTCCCTTGTGGACTTTATCTCGTTCTTCTTGCCATTCCAATCTTCGGGACGGCAATAGATACTTGTGCTTATGACAGTCTGTTTCCCGTCAATGGTTATGCGGCAGAGAACGGCGGTCGTACCGTCAGCCTTTACCTTGCTACGGTTGATATAGGGTAACAGTGAAAATGTACTTCGCATATCGTTTGCTGTATTAAAGGGTAAGTTTGAAATCCTCGGTAGCTTTGATGAACCTGTCCATGTCCTCAAAGAGTTTTTTCTGACTGACACGGGCGTACACCTGAGTGGTGGAAATATCGGAATGCCCCAACATCCTACTGATGGTCTCAATCGGCACACCAGCTTCGAGCGTAATCAGCGAGGCGAAACTATGCCTCGCCTGATGGTAGCACAGGTCATCCTTGATGCCTGCCAGTGCCGCCAACGCTTTCATGTGCCTTCTAAGATTGGGCCAGCGAAGTAAAGGGAACAAGGTTTCTCTGTCCTCACTGCTATACTTATTGATAAGCGCAATTGCTTCGGGCAATAGTTTTACAATAGCACGGAGTTCGTTTTTCTTTCTGCGGTATTTCAACCATAATGCCCCGTCCCCGTCTGTCTGCAAATTAGCATGGGTAATCGAAACGACATCCGCATAAGATACACCTGTGTAACATCCGAAGAGAAACATATCCCTTGCCAGCATATGGGATTTGCGGTATGCAGGTATTTCCACGTCACGGATTTTCTCGAACGACTCACGGCTCAATGCCCGTGGAGTTGTTTCCGTTTTCTTCGGCAGGGTGAAATGTTGGAAGTGGATTTTATCGGCATATCCCTCTTTATAAGCTATACGGCAAATCTTCTTAAGTATGGCAAGATAATGTCTGGCAGTATCGATTGCCTGTCCTTTATCTTCCGTGACAAATGTCTGATAGTCGTGGATGAACTGTTCCGTCAGTTGCCCGAAAGCCAAATCCTTGACCTTGTACTGATGCTTGATGAACTCTCCGAGTGCCAGCCGCATATAGTGATAGCCGGGATAAGTACTTTTGGCACGGTCAATACCGATACGTGCCTTGATGTCATCACAGACAACATCGGTCATTTTCATAAGGGTCATCTGCGTTTCCATGCTGCCTTGAAAAAGGTCTTTCACATCGGTGGCATCGAAATCAATTTTGCGTTCCACAAGATTGTCGAATGCCATGTTTACCGCCAGTAGCAACTTGTCAATCTTGGCATTAGTCTCCACCGCCTCGCGGCTTTTTCCGTTCAGACGGCTTTCACGGGGATTCCACAATTCGGGAGTGCAGGACAACTTGCATCCGAACTGCGCCATCGTGCGGTTCACTGTAATTCTTCCCATTATCGGGGCTTTGCCCGACTTGCCCAGTCCGCTCTTTTTGAGGTAGAGCAGCACCTTGAATCTTTCTACTTTCATACGCTTATATTTTTAGGTGCAAAGTTACTTGCCATATAAGCGTTCCTTGATATGCAAAATGCTGAGTACGAGTGCAAAGAAAACGGTGAGGATTTCTTTTCATTGCTTTCCGTTACTGTTCTCGTTCCGGTAACTGCTCGGCTAACGGTCTGGTAACTGAACAACCTCAATATTACGTTGTCATTTGCATTTTCTCAATTTGACAAAATACTGAAACCATGCTCATTTCAAACGGTTTACGTTTAATCTTCTTATCTCTGCTTTTCCTTGCGTAGCCTATCACTTTCCACGGGTTCCGGCATACCTATGCAACCCTACAGCTGGCGAATGGTACGGATATTTACACGGTGAGCAAGATGCTTGGCCATACGAACGTGAAGACAACGCAAGTTTACGCTAAGGTTATCGATTCTAAGAAAGACAAGACGACAGAAGCCATCAATATTGATGCAGACATAAACGACATATAGACCGACTGCACACCACTACAGCGACCTTGAGCCATTTACATAAACATGTAGATGGCTTTTTTTTCGCCTTTACCGATAGTTGTCGATTGTTATTGGATAACACTTATGATTGGCTTATGATTTAAGTCATAAAGCCCTCTGCAAAGTTTATGATAATAGCTTATGATATTACTGAAAATGAGGTCATTTACTGCTGAATAATCTATGATTTAGGCATGATGAGAATCAGTACGAAATCAGTATTGCTTTTTTCTTTTGTTTTGCAGCCGATTTGAGATAAATATCAGTAATCATCAATAATTAAATCGGAATAAAAATGGAAGAAACCAACATTAGGTTCGAGGACTTACCAGAAGCTGTTCAATGGATTAAGAATAAGCTTACGGAAATAGCCCTCAAGATCGATCGCATGCACGGTAATGCGATAGAAAAAGAAGAGCCGCCGCAATGGTTCTCAATTCAAGAATTGTGTGACTACCTACCGGAACACCCAGCAATTCAAACGGTATACACATGGACGAGCGCTAACCGCATTCCTTATTATAAAGAGGGAAAGCGCATTCGTTTCTTGAAATCGGAAATCGACAAATGGATGCTCAATAGCAAGTTGAAAAGCAGAGATGAGCTTGAGAAGGAAGCCCAAAATTTTGTAGAATCAAAACGCAAAAACGCATTTTATGGCACAAAAAAAGGATAATAGAACCACAACTCAGTCCGATGTTTCGGACTTCCCCCTCCACGCATTTCCAAAAAAGATATTGGAAATGGCGAATGGCCTTGCTGATTCTGAAAGTTTCCACATTGAGTATTTGCTCGTGTCGATGGTTTCGGCGATTGCATCTGCCACAGGTAATGCACTTCAGATAAGAATCAAAGGTGGATGGACGAGTAGCCCCATCTTCTACATCATTTTAGTTGGTCGTCCTGGACTTGGTAAAACTCCACCATTGGATTTTGCCTACCGCCCCATTCGTGCTTATGACTTCCAAAATCTTTCAAAGTTCAGGGCTATGATTGAAAAAGCTCAAAACGAAAAAGGAAGCTCAACTTCGGCTTTTGGCCAAGGTGCATCAAGTATCAAGCTGAGCAAAATTATGGTGTCGGACTTTACACCAGAAGCATTGATGCAAGCCCACAATGCCAATCAACGAGGTATCGTTGTTTTTGTCGATGAGATCATGGGCATGTTCAATTCTGTCAACCAATATAGCAAGGGTCAGTTGATAGAACAATTTCTTACTGCTTATAGTGGAAAGGCCATTGACATTACGCGTTGTAGCATGGAGATTCCCATTCATATTGAGATGCCTTGCATCAACATGATTGGTACCGCCCAGCCCAAGCGACTCCTCTCTCTCTTTAATAAGGGCTACAAGGATAATGGTTTGATCGACCGTATTTTGTTTGCTTATCCATTCGGGTATAAGATTCCCTATTGGGATTATACTAAAAGGAACAGTTCGGATGCCTACAAAGCATTGGCCGAACAATGGGAGAATATTATCAATGATATTTTGTCCCTTCCCTGTGACTTTGATAAAACAGGATTAGTAGTTCCTACAATACTTGACTTCACCAATGATGCTCGTGATCTCTTTTATGTATGGCGGAACGAAACAATTCTGCACATGAATGTAGATGACGAGGGAAACGAAATCGATGAACGTATTATGAAGACACACCTAAGTGTGGCACGTTTTTCTCTAATTTTTCAGATCATGAAGTGGACATGCAATGAAGCTGAGTTGGATTATGTAGATGAAGATTCTGTGAAGTCTGCCATCCTGCTTAACGAATACTTTGAAAACTGCTATAACCGCATTGAGAAACTGATAAAAGACGATGGCATTCCAGAGCAGAAGAAACTCTTTCTTGGAAACATTAAATCGTCTTTTACCACCGCTGATGCGATACAAGCCGGCAATGAGGTTGGCATGTCCGAGCGTGCCACCATGTACACGCTGGCCCAATTCCTTTCAGATGGTTACATCAAGAAAACAAGTCGTGGCAATTATGAGAAACTGCAATAATAACACCCTGTTTGCAGGTTGCAGTTTTTGCAGTTTGCAGTATGAGCGCGACATGAATATATATAACTTTTTTAATAACATTCCTATGGAAATGAGACGCGAAATGAGAGGCTCGTTCTCTCTTTTTACCCATTTGTCCATGGTGTGCTCGCAAGTTTATGGTTGCAAAATCTGAACAAGCAAGCCTCTGGACGCTGTATTTAACCGCTTATCGCCTTTATCAGAGAGAGGTGATTGAGCAGAAGAAGCTCTATAAGCGCTTCAAAGATGACTTCATAAACGGCAATACCTATCCTAAACGCTGCGATGTGGATGGGCTGAACGAACACAACAAGAACCTTGGCATCCTCAGGGAACTGTTGGAAAACCGTCTTGACCTAATTGAGAAGTACTTTGTGCGGCCCAGTTTTGAGCACAAGGACTATCTGGCTATGCAGCATGAGCTGGACACGACAGAAGTTGGCTCCACCACAATAAGCGAGGCCCCGCACATAAAACCCTTGACATTGGACAGTAATGTCTCATCTGAGATGTTCGAAGGGTTGGCAAAAGTACTCAACGACACGCATGTCTTTACGACGAGTGTGACAGTAGAGCAAGTAGAAGCCATGTTGGCGCTCAAGCTATCTTCTCCTTTGAAGGCTGATGTAAATCGCAAGGTTGTCACCTTCTTCGATGCGCTGCGTAGCCATAACCTCATTGCGAACAATTGGCAGAAAATTATAGCAGACAGCGGATTCTTCATTTCATCTGCAACAAATAGTCCCATTACTTATACGAGTATTTCTACGCTCTTGGGAGCTACGAAGAAGAATGAAGACCGTAAGAAAAAGGGCGCTGAAGAGGTGCCCAGTGTGTACAAATTGATAAGAGCTCGTGTGGCGCAAGTAGTCGAAAAATCGTCAACAAATAGCACTAACGACAGCATTTAGCAACAAAAAAGGTTGATACTATGCTTGATACTAATGTAGTATCAACTCCTAATGTGTTGAAACTGAATGGCTACCCTATAATTTTGCTCCTGCAATCAGAAATGGTTGTAGGAGTATTTTTAAGTACAACATTCAACATACACGCACAATGGACATAAAAGAACCTGAATTAGCATCATTGCTAAATATAGCTGATCGATTAAAGAAAGTCGAGACAGCGCTGGCCGACATTCTTCCTTTGGATCAATTCATCGAGCGAATTGAGAAGATAGAAACCTATATCTCTACAAGTAAGGAAGTCTTGAATTTGGAAGAGGTCTGTTTGTTATTGAATACATCGAAGAGCCAAATTTATCGTTTGACTCGCCTGATGGCTATTCCTCACTATAAACCGACTGGAAAGTCTTTGTATTTCAATCGCAAAGAAGTGTTGGAGTGGATTCAAAGCCATCCTATTGGTGTGAATCTGGAGAATGTAAAAGCGCTGGAGAATGGTACAGCGCCTGTCAAGTGTATCGAATCCCGCAATGAGAACAAAATATGACCGATTCTAATAGCCCCCTGCAATATCAGCCTACACCAGTGGGTAATGCGAAGGCTTATGAAGAAATTCTTAGGACTTCCATTATACATATAGGTGAAGAATATCAGAGCCCACCAGAAATCATCTGGGTGGACGATTCAGTCATTGCCACCTTGGGCAACTTTAGTGCGTCAACAGGTAAGGCAAAGAGCCGTAAGACCTTTAATGTATCAGCCTTAGTTGCAGCCTCGCTTTCCGGCAATCGTATTCTAAACTACAGAGCAAAATTACCAGAAGGAAAGCGTAAGGTGCTCTATTTTGATACAGAGCAAAGCCGCTTTCATTGCCATAAGGTTATGCAGCGTATTTTGCGTTTGGCGGGGTTGCCAGATAACGAAGACTGTGAAAACTTTGTTTTCGTAGGGCTTAGAGAGTTTGCACCATCCGTTCGCTTGGGAGCCATACAGTATGCACTCGACACTTGGAAAGACTATGGGCTTGTCATTATTGATGGCCTTAGAGACTTGATGATTGATATTAACGATGCCAGTGAGTCGGTATATCTTATCAATATGATGATGAATTGGTCGAGCGTGTTTAATATCCACATCCATTGTGTACTACACCTCAATAAGATTGATGACAATATTCGTGGTCATATCGGTACAGAATTGACCAATAAGGCTGAGACTGTATTGGTTATCAATCGAAGCACTGTTTACGCTGATGTGAGTGAGGTGCATCCATTGAATATGCGTGATAAGGAGTTCAAACCATTTGCCTTTAGTGTGAATGAGATGGGACTCCCTGGTGTAGCAAATGGCTATAGCTTAAAATCAGGAACCAAAATCCAGAAGCGAATTACAGCAGCAGACCTAACAGACAAGCAGCATGAGCAGGCACTTCGAGCAGCTTATAATGGTAAGTCTATGATTGATGGTTTTGAAAATACAGTGGCAGCACTTATTGCCGGATATGCGTCGATTGGCTTCAATCGCAAACGCACGTGATGTCTAAGATTCTGGCTTCACTTATTGATAAAGGTCTTATCAAGGTGAATGGCAACGACTATGTTTTGGCAGCTGCGGAAGCCACACCATCACTATTTGACAAGGAGGAAAAAGAATAAGGTATAAATGCGTTCATTCGTCCTGTTTATATATAACAGGTGAATGAATGGACAAAGCAGATTAAGTATGAATATCGAAAATGCGAAAAAAATAAGCCTGGTTGAATTGATGGGACTATGGAGCTACAAGCCTGTCAAAACAAATGGAGTCTATGTCTTGTATCATGCCCCTTATCGTGTAGACAAACACGCATCCTTTAAGGTGGACTGTTTGAAGAACGAATGGTACGACTTTTCCACAGGTAAAGGAGGGGACATCATAGATCTTTGCAAACTTGTTTTCAATACATATAGTGTCAGCGAAGTATTGACTCGACTTGACAGAATGAATTTGGTCATTGATTGTCAGACAGTCAGCAATCCCAAGCCTATAACCCCCGTGGAGCATACGCCTTATTCAATCAAGGATTTGCGTCACCCCGCTTTGTTTTCGTATTTGCGAAGTCGTGGTATAGACATCGGTATAGGTGAAGCATACTGCAAGGAAATATGGTACCACCTCGATAAGAAGCCATACTTTGGGATAGCATTCCAGAACGCATTGGGGCACTATGAGGTACGCAACCCTTATTTCAAAGGTTGCATGTGGCGCAAGGACATTTCCTTTATACCCTCAAAACAGATTGGTGTGCAGTCCACCTGCTGCCTATTTGAGGGTTTTATGGACTTTCTTGCCTACAAGACTTTAGCGTTAAGAGGCGTGGAAGCTATTGGGCTTTGGGGCGATTGTGATTATATCGTATTAAACTCTGTCAATCAACTTCGGCGATGCTTGGAACGGTTGGCACATTATGACCATATCCATTGCTACTTGGATAATGATACTGCAGGCCAAACTACATTGGACACTATTCGTAGCCTTTATCCTGAGGCAACTATCAATGAAAATGTCAGATTTGAAGGCTATAAAGACGTAAACGACTTCTTAATTAATCACAAGCAATAAGATATGGTTATACTACAAATAACAACTCTTGATGAGTTCCATGAATGTGTTGTACAAGCTATGTTTCATTTTCCGGCCTTAGCAGCTCTTTCGATAATTCTGGCATCAATAGTATGCATTATTATTGTCGCCTATAAATACAAAACGAAGCAGATAGCCAAAGATGAAGCTGTCAGATATACTGGCATAATCTTCGGCCATTGCTTCTTTTACTTGAGCATCCTTTATCTACTTATCAGAATATACCGTACTCTGGAATAATGAGTGGCACTACCTGAGTGAAACATCATTTGCTTTGCCCTAAGAGGTTGGACTTCCCTGAATGCACCCCAAAAGTTAGACAAAAAACTTTTGGGG
>ERZ791624.575-NODE-575-length-24282-cov-2.936682_pt1 | contig 24282 bp, 29 predicted proteins | sample MGYA00510058_ERZ791624 | MGnify/ENA primary metagenome ERZ791624 (study PRJEB30046, sample SAMN00715158) | human gut metagenome | study: EMG produced TPA metagenomics assembly of the A metagenome-wide association study of gut microbiota in type 2...
CATCGCTAAGCGATGCCACCTCTCCCCAAGGAGAGGCTTTTCATCAGCTAATTTTGCCAAACACCGAATTCAAAACACAAAGGAGATTCCCTATGCCTTTATACAGCATCAAAATGCGCGCATCAAAAGGTGATTTACATGTCAGCGGCGCAGAACGCATTATCCTGCAATCCGATATCAGCAACGCTGTCAGCGCACTTACCGAGCGCGCTCTGCATCACGGCCTTGGCCGAGCAGACTTCATCAACGTCAAAATGGAAGAGGTCGCACCGGAAAAGCTGCAATACCTCGACGCTCTGCCCGTCAGCAAACGTCCTGCAGACACGGTAGAAGAAACCTATAAAATCATGAAGGAAATGCTCTGCGAGCTGGGACTAAAAGCCAAGGCAGATGCATTAATCGACCTTCTGCGTCACAACCATCCTATGCGCGGCGCCGTACTCTACGACGTAGCCACCAGCCAGCGCCTTGAGCCTGACCGTGAGCGCGGCATCCGCGTAACCTATATGGACGCTGAAGGTGCAGCGAGCAACTGCAGCGGTAAAAACCACTTCCGCGAGGCCATCGTACTGGCCACCAAGGTTGTAAATGCTCCCGGCATTATAGCAGAACTGTGCCTTTCCGATGATCCCGATTACCTCGTCGGCTACCTTGCATCCTTAAAGCATGGTTATGTACGCCTCATGCCGATGAAGGAAATGGGCAATTCTCATGGCGGCCGTGTCTTCATCTTTGACAGCAGCAAGGCTAAAGCCGAGGATGCTATCAACTATCTGGAAAAACAGCGTGTGCTTGTACGCGGACTGCCTGTCGAAAAGCCTGCTAATCCCAATCCGGAGCAGATTTTTGCTGACGAATTAAAGCAGCTTACAGAGCAGAATCTTTACCGCTCCCTGCGTACTATGGACAGCGAGCAAAGCAAATATGTCGAAATGCAGGGACGCAAGGTTTTGATGCTTGCCTCCAACAGCTATCTTGATTTGGCAGCAGATGCCCGTGTTAAACAGGCCGCTGCCGAAGCTGCGCTTCAATGGGGTGCAGGCAGTGGCGGCAGCCGTCTTACTACCGGCAATACCGCACTGCACGAAGCACTCGAAAGCAAGCTGGCACAGTTCAAGGGTACGGAAGCAGCACTGGTCTTCAACACAGGATACATGGCCAACGTCGGCATTATCTCCGCCCTCTGCAACAGCGAAAGCGTTATCTTCAGCGACGAATACAATCACGCCAGCATCATCGACGGCGCACGTCTTTCTAAAGCACGCATCGTTGTCTATAAGCATAATGATATGCAAGACCTGGAAGCGAAAATTCTTGCTACCCCCTGCAGCAAAGGTTTGATTGTCAGCGACGCAGTTTTCAGCATGGACGGTGATATCGTCGACCTGCCTGCACTCGTCGCCCTCGGCAAAAAATATCATCTGCTCACGATGATTGACGAAGCACATGCCACCGGTGTTATCGGCAAAACCGGCCATGGTACCGTTGAGCATTTCGGCAACACTGTCCGCCCGGATATTCTCATGGGTACGCTCAGCAAGGCGCTCGGTGCCGAAGGCGGCTACGCCTGCGCTAGCAAGGTAATTATCGAATATCTCAAGAACAAAGCACGCAGCTTTATCTTCGCCACCTCTCAAACTCCTGCAACGCTCGCCGCTGCACTGCGAGCTACGGAAGTGCTGGAGGAAGAACCACAGCGTGCGCAAAGCTTGCAGCACAACGTCGACTTCTTCCTCAACGCCCTGCACGCCGAGGGCGTAGAAGCGTACTCCCCCACCGCCATCATTCCTATTATCATCGGCGACGAGAAGTCCGCTCTGCAGGTTGCAGACAAGCTGCTGGCAAACGGCGTGCTCGCCCCCGCTATTCGCTATCCAACGGTAGCAAAGGGCACTGCGCGCCTGCGCGTTGCCCTCATGGCAACGCACACCGAAGCGGAGCTGTCGCAGACAGCGAAGCTGATCGGTGCGGCAATCAGAAAGTATAAAAAATAACGCACAAAAAGGCAAGGCCTAGGAAGCAAACCTCCTAAGACCTTGCCTTTTAATTTTTATAAACCAGCTTATTTATGCTCAGCCACATCCTCGGCATCAAGCACCTTTATACCATGTGCAGAAAGTAACTTGGCGAACACGCCCTGCCCTTTTATCTTCTTGCCGCTGAAGCTGCCGTCATATATTTCCTTCACGCCACAGCTGGGACTGCGTGATTGCAGGATTGCCAAATCCACCTTATTCTCCAAAGCAGCTGCCAACGCCGCCTGCGCCCCCTTGCGAAACTCCGCATCCACACTTACGCCTTCCTTGTTCGTCACTACGCCGTCAACAATTTCTGCCGGCAAGCGAGGCGTAGACAGCCCGCCCAACTGCTCCGGGCAAACGCCGATAACCTCATGACCTTCGATAAATTCCAGCACGCCTTGATTTAAGTTATTACCGCCATTATACTTACAGTTTTTGCCTAATAAACAGGCACTCACGAGAATCTTCAAAGAAACATTCCTCCGTTATTGTAAAAATAAGCTGCTAACATGCCTGATGCTAACAGCTTATTTTCATGTTTATTCTTCCTTGCTGATTTCTACAGGAATCGCCGGAAGCTTGCCGTCAATGCTGATGTTCTTATTGACCTTAGCATCGTAGGTTTCACCCTTAGCAATCTCCTGCAGGTCAATGCCGGTAGCACTCTTCACCGTATCGAAAACCTTCGCCATTACGGAAGGAACATTGCCGGAAAGACTGCCCATACCGCCTTCGCCGTAAAGCGTAATCTTATCCACCTTACTGAGCGGAGCAGCAACCTCTTTAGCAACCTGCGGCAGCACCTCAATCGCCATCTGAGCCATTGCAGCCTGACCGTATTTCTTCATAGCCTCGGCCTTCTTATCCATAGCAGCAGCCTCTGCTTCGCCCTTCGCCTTAATAGCGGCAGCCTCTGCTTCACCCTTTACTCTGATAGCATAAGCCTCCGCATCGCCCTTGGCTTTAATAGCGGCAGCCTCCTGCTCCATAGCATATCTTTGCGCTTCTGCTTCACGCTGCCTCTTAGCCTGTTCAGCCAAAGCATCCTGTTCGACTCTGTACTTGTCGGCATCCGCCTGCTTCTGAATAGTAGCAGCCAGGATTTGCTCTTTAACCAGTACCTCCTGCTTTTTCAGGTCAGCTTCACGCTCTGCCTTAGCAATCTGTGCGTTTACAGTTGCCACTTCAATCGACTTTTGCTGCTCCTGCTGTTGAATTGCATAAGCAGCATCTGCCTCTGCCTTTTTAATATCGGCAGTACGCTTCAGTTCGCTCTTGGCAATAGAAAGCTCATTCTGACGCTGCGCAATCGCTAAATCAGCATGCACCTGCGCATCATTAGCCTCTTTCTTAGCCGCAGCCTCGGCAATAGCCACATCGCGCTCGGCAACAGCCTTGCTGATAGATGCATCCTTGCGGATTTTCGCCGTATTATCTGCGCCCAAATCGACAATCAGACCGTTATCGTCAACTACGTTCTGAATGTTACAGCTCAAGATGCTGATACCAAGCTTCTCCATATCTTTAGCAGCCTTTTTCAACACTTCGTCAGAGAAGGAATCACGGTCGACGTTAATCTTCTTCAAATCCAGCGTGCCGATAATTTCACGCATATTACCTTCAAGAGAATCCTGCAGGCTGCGCGTAATATCCGCCGGCTCCATATTTAAAAAGTTGCGCGCTGCCAGATAAATACCGTTTTCCTTATCAACAATAATCTTGGCAACCGCATCAACCTTAACGTTGATAAAGTCATTGGTCGGAACGCTTTGGCTGGTTTTGATATCAACGGACATCTGCCCCAGATACAGCATATCCACTCGCTCCAGCAGCGGAATTTTAAAGCCGCCGATACCGATAAGGATACGCGGATTCTTCGTAATACCGGAAATGATATAAGCCACATTTGGCGGTGCCTTTACATAACAGGTCTTAGCCGCAATAATAAATAAAACCAGAAAAATAATAACGAGAAAAACAATTCCGTAAGTCAAAATAATTCCCCCTTTATCATCTAAACGCTTTAAGTAAATCATAGCATAGGCAATCATGAAAGACAAGGAAATTATTTGTTGCATTTTGAACATTAGCACAATGCTTTAAAAGTCTATGACAAAAACAGGATAACATTTTTACAGCATTTAATCCAACAATCAAAAAAGTTTTGGGAAGATTCTTCAAAGCTTTGCGGTCTTGCTAAGTTAGGCAGAGCAACAATTCACAAACACATCAAAATATGTTCTATGTCAACAATTAAATACCTTACGTTGACAACAAAATATGCTCGTGGTAAAATCATCATAATTTATCAGAGGAAATGTAGTGCTCAAGCTATTGAAGTGGGATAGGATTCAAACGAATTTCATCCCGCTTTTTTAGATAAATTATGGTAATGCTCAACCCATAAAAGCTCTCATAGCTACTTAGGTAACGAAAGGAGTTTTTAACAATGCAAATCAACAAACCCGAAAATACTTTACAAAATATTTCTGTCGGCAACAAAGAAATCAATGCAGCGCGCGTAGCCTTTTTCCTGCCAGGCTTCGTCATTTCCACCTGGGCACCGATGATTCCTATGGTCAAAGCACGCCTGAACCTTGAAGCGGATGTACTTGGCCTTTTGCTTCTGTGCATCGGTATCAGCGCTTTTATCTTTATGCCTTTAGCCGGCGCACTCGTACAACGCTTTGGCTGCAAAAAAGTCGTCATCACAGGTGCAACACTCATGGCACTAATTTCCGTGCTGCTTTCTTGCCTGCCAAACATCTGGAGCTATGCCATCGCGCTTGCTGTCTTCGGAGCAGTCATGGGCGCAACGGATGTCAGCATGAACACCAATGCCGTTATTGTGGAAAAACTTGCCAATCGCAGACTGCTTAGCGGTATGCACGCCTTTTGGAGTATCGGCTGCTTTGCCAGCGCAGGTCTTTTCAGCGTACTGGCATCTTCAGGCTTAAACGTAACGCTCATCGCCACACTGCACTGTGCTATTGTTTTAGCGTTGCTGGCAGTTTTCGGCCGCCACTTACTGGATTATAAAAGCCCCGGCGGTGAAAAGGCCTTTGCTATCCCACGCGGCATTGTTATCGTTTTAGGCATTCTCGCCTGCATTTCCTTCCTTGTTGAAGGTGCAGTTATGGATTGGAGCGGCGTACTGCTCACCGAAGTGAAAAATATGGATATAGCGTTGGCAGGCACAGGTTACGCTATCTTTTCCGTTGCTATGCTCATCATGCGTCTTTTAGGCGATAAAACTGTACAATTTTTAGGCGAACAAAAAGCTGTTATCGGCGGCAGCATCGTCACGGCAGCAGGCTTTGCGCTCGTAGTTGTTTTAGATAACCTGTATCTCAACGCCTTTGCCTTCATTCTCATCGGCCTTGGTTGTGCCAATATTGTCCCTGTATTTTATTCGCTCTTAAAATACCAGAAGGACATGCCTATCAGCGCTGCGGTAACTTCTGTAACCAGTTTAGGTTATACAGGTGTTATTCTAGGCCCCGCACTTTTAGGCTTTGTCGCCCACGGTATCAATATCAGCGCGGTATTCGAACTGGTTGCCTTATTGCTTGTCATTGAAGCAGGAATTGCCAAGTACGTTTTCTGCAAGCTGAAAATGTAAAATGCGTCATATATCAAAACGAGCCGGTTTTAGTCAAAATGCTAAAGCCTGCTCGTTTTTGATTGCAAAAGTTTTGGGAATATTTTTCCCAAAACTTTGCGTTTCTGTATAGTTTTAGGAATTATTTTCCTAAAACTTTTATATTTACTAAGTTTCAGACTTAAAGGTCGGAATGTTTGGCACACCAAGAATTCTTTATGAAATCAAATATGCGCTCACGCAGTACGTAAAACGCATCAAGAAAAATAAGCTACCAGCACGTCATAAGACACGCTAACAGCTTATTTTTTAAACAATATTATGCTTTACCAATTCAACAACATCGAGATTATGTTCCCTGATGTCTTCATCAGCTTCCATCTTATCAATACTCCACCAGGAATATTTCCTATCACCTATCATAAAGCTATCTGCCTGAAGCTTTTTCGGTAGCTTCTTAATCGTAGCCTGATATAAAGTATGCGCATAAACCTTCTGTACCTTATCGCTCACAGAATATTTCGTCCGTAGCTCAAATCCCTTGCGTTCAACAGTGATCAGCTCTGGAGCAACCTGTAAATCAGAACTTAGGCGCTTAATGATATTAGCAACATTATCCTCTTCTACTACCTGAGTTTTATAATTAGGGAACAGATTCAGCCCCCATCTATTATCATAATAAAGCAGATAACGGTGAGAATATTTATTAAATGTATCTTTAATAGCGATAAGCGAAAAAGGATGCTCAATTTCATTAAGATTTTCGATATCATGCTGCAGTAAATCTGCATTATATGTATTTTTTATTGCTTTTACCATTGCGCATCCACTCCAATAAAGGCCAAAGCCACCAACAATTATAACTATTACTTTTGCCCACAAGGAAGTTTCAGGCGAGGCAGAAAACCACCATACATCACGAATAAAGCATTAGCAACGTTACAGCTTTGGTCTAGCTTTTTATATCCAATATCTTCTTGTTTTCGTTGTAAAAGGGCTTCAAGTTTTGTACTATCAAGCAGTAACTGCAAAGAACTCTCTCCTTTACACTAATATAGATAAGTATATCACAGAGCCGTAATTGGAGCAAGAATATGATTATACCATGGTACAATACGTCAAATCATAACAAAAAATAAGCTGCCAGCACGTCACAAGACACGCTAACAGCTTATTTTTATTGTTCAAGTTCCAGTTCAACCTCAGCCTATTTTTTGCAACGCCACACTCCGCGCTGCGCAGACCGGAACGGACGACGGGTTCGCCGGCACGTCTTTGTTACGCGCAGGCTCGCAGGCAACGGACCGACAGGGAATTTTTCGCTGGAGCGTTGACGAACCACTCAGTAAGCACACCTCGCAAAATTCAGCGACGTGAAAAATTCTGCTAATCTAGTCGCCGGAATCCGGCGAAGCAGCTACGCAGGGCGTTTTTTGGATACTTTTTGCCGCCCCGGGCAAAAAGTATCACATACTACCCAAAAACGCTCCCCTACTACCCACCGATAGCAAGAGAGCGTTCTCTTTATCTGCTTATTTACTTTTCTGCTGCAGCGCTTTTCACAACCGCCTTAGCAGCCTTTTCGAACTTGGTACGCGCCAACATCACAAAATGTCCGCAACCACAGCATTTCATGCCAAAGTCCATACCCGTACGGGTAATTTCCCACTCATCACTGCCACAGGGATGAGCTTTTTTCATTTTGACGATATCGCCTACATTAACATCCTTACCGGAAAGCATTATTCAATACCGTCCAAAGTCATTACGTCACTGACCTCATAGCCTGCTTCGCGAATTTGCTCAATGATATCCATACCATTATTATTGAGAGCGGCACGAATGGTAACTTCAGCAGTACCATCACCATTTTGCTTGGTAACCAGAGAAATAATATTAATGCCGTCTTCCTTCATAATGTTGGAAATTTCCGCAACAACACCAACCTTATCAGGTGCTTCGATAGTAATACGCAGGCAGTTGCGGTTCATACCCATAATTTCTACGATAGAACGGAAGATATCGCTGCGGGAAACAATACCGCAAAGCTTATTCTCTTGGTTAACAACCGGCAGAGCGTTAACTTTGTATTTATACAGCTTGTAGGCAACATATTCGATAGTATCATCTGCCTCAACGCTGATAACGCTACGTTTCATAACGTCTTTAACCTTCAAGCGTCCCAGCAGATAATTAGCCTCATAACGGGAAAGAGTACTGCTGTCACTGGGAGAAGCTTTGCCGATATCATCACTGGTAATAATGCCGCGTACACGCTGCATATCATCTACAACCGGCAGGCTGATAAGTCTTTTGCCACGCATAATTTCGCGTGCTTCCAAAATGGATTGATCCTCACGTATGGTAACAACAGGTTCAGTCATAATATCTTTTACTAACATATGAGTTTTACCTCCTTTGACTATAGAACACAATCATTTTAATATAATCATTTTCACTTTAAGGCAGCTATGAAGCAACCCGACGCATTTGTATATTAATCAGCCGCCGAGATATGCTTTGCGAACAGCCTCGCTGCTTGCCAGCTCCTTAGCTGTACCGCTCAGAGTAATACGTCCTGTTTCCAGAACGTATGCCTTATCAGCGATGGACAACGCCATATTAGCGTTCTGCTCAACCAACAGCACTGTAGTCCCGCTCTCGTTGATTTCCTTTATTATATTAAAAATTTCCTTTACAAGCAAGGGGGCAAGACCCATAGAAGGCTCGTCCAACAGCAGCAGCTTAGGACGGCTCATCAGCGCACGGCCCATAGCCAGCATCTGCTGCTCGCCACCGGAAAGCGTACCGGAAAGCTGGTCCTTACGTTCCAGCAGACGCGGGAATTTTTTAAAGACATCATCCATGTCCTTGGCAATTCCGTCCTTATCCTTACGCAGATAAGCACCCAGCTCCAGGTTTTCCATAACAGTCATATTAGCAAAAACATGACGGCCCTCAGGAACCTGGCACAAGCCCATGCCGACAATTTTATGCGCCGGTACACCGGCAATATCATGACCTTCATATAAGATTTTACCGGTCTTCGGTTTCATCAGACCGGAAATGGTGCGCAATGTGGTAGATTTACCGGCACCATTTGAACCGATCAGCGCTACGATTTCACCATCTGGAACATCGAGGCTGATACCTTTGATAGCGTGAATCGCGCCATAATATACATTGATATCTTCAACAGTTAACATCAGTTGATAACCTCCTCGCCCAAGTATGCTTCAATAACGCGTGCATTTTGTTTGATTTCATCCGGAGTGCCTTCGGCAATTTTCATACCGTATTCCAGTACATAAATACGCTCGCAAACACCCATTACCAGGCCCATATCATGCTCAATCAGCAGAATAGAAAGATTAAATTCCTTACGAATCCAGCGGATCATTTCCATAAGCTCTTTGGTTTCCTGTGGGTTCATGCCTGCAGCAGGCTCGTCCAGCAGCAACAGCTTCGGCTCAGTAGCCAAAGCACGCGCAATTTCCAGACGACGTTGCTTGCCATAAGGCAGGTTTTTGGCTACCTCATGTGCTTCTTCCTCCAGATGGAAGATTTTCAGCAAATCAAGAGCCTTTTGTGTAATGAATTCTTCTTCGCTGAGATACTTGCCATCACGGACTATAGCATCAGCCAGACTATAGGTTACGTGCATATTATAAGCAATTTTTACATTATCGATAACGCTCAGCTCGGAGAACAGGCGGATATTTTGGAATGTACGCGCCATACCCATCTGCGTAACCTGATAAGATTTCTTGCCGCTGCTTTGCTGAGCGTTAAAATATACCTTGCCTTCGGTCGGTGTATATACACCGGTAATCATATTGAAGGCTGTTGTCTTGCCGGCGCCGTTAGGACCGATAAGGCCAATCAGTTCTCCCTCGTCGATATGCATGGAAAGATTGGAAACGGCACGCAGGCCGCCGAAAACCATGGATACATTATCTACCTTCAGCAGTTCTGCCATTGTCCTTACCTCCTAATTTAAACATTTTCAAGCTCAATTCCTTGCTGCCAAACAAGCCTTGCGGACGATACAGCATCAGGATAATCATGGTAACAGAATAGATAATCATACGCCATTCCGGGTAATCCGACAAGTAAGCGGAAATGAAGGTCAGCAAGGTTGCACCGGTAATAGCACCGGTCATAGAACCAAGACCGCCCAAAACAACCATGGTCAGAATATCAAAGGAACGCATGAAGGTGAAGGACGCAGGATGCGCCAGGAAGAAGTAGTGGCTGAAAAGTGCGCCTGCAGTACCGGCAAAAGCAGCACCGAAGGTAAAGGCCATTACTTTATATTTAGTAGTGTTGATGCCCATGGTATCTGCAGCAATTTCATTTTCACGGATTGCCAGGCAGCAACGGCCATAGGAAGAGTTTTTAAAGTTCTTGATGAAGAAGATAATAGCTATCATAATCCAGAAGGTATACGCGAAATTGGTCATACGGGGAATGCCCATCAAACCGGATGCACCGCCGACATAATCAATATTCAGGATGCAGATACGGATAATTTCGCCTAAGCCCAAGGTTGCGATTGCCAGATAGTCACCATCAAGACGCAGCGTCGGCAGACCAATCAAAAAGCCCAGCAAGCCGGCAGCTAAGGTTGCTGCGACAAGACCTGCCTCAAAGGGCATGCCCAGCTTAACCGTCATAATAGCACCGGTATAAGCACCGACTGCCATAAAGCCGGCGTGACCGATAGAGAACTGACCGGTATAGCCGTTAATCAGATTCAAGCTGACTGCAAGAATAATATTGATGCAGATAAGGATAATGTTCAGCTCCCAGAAGGGACCGATTATTTCGCCAAAGAGCAGACCTTGCACGATACCAAAAACGATAACGCAGGCAACAATGGCTTTTAAATCAAATTTTCTAATTGCATTCATACCATGTCACCTCAGACTTTCTCACGAACATTCTTGCCTAATAAGCCGGAAGGTTTATAAAGTAAGATGATAATCAAAATACCGAATGCTGCTGCATCACGGAAGGTAGAGGAAATAAAGCCGCTGACCATTGCTTCTACAACGCCCAGAATAATACCGCCGATCATAGCACCGGGGATAATACCGATACCGCCGAGAACTGCGGCAACGAAGGCTTTAAGACCGGGCATCATGCCCATCAGCGGGTCAATAGAGTTATAGTAAACACCTACCAGCACGCCGCCTGCTGCTGCCAAAGCACTGCCAAGCGCAAAGGTAGTGGAAATTACACGGTCAATGTTGATGCCCATCAGCCTTGCAGCGTCAGCATCATAGGATACAGCACGCATAGCCTTGCCGGCTTTTGTTTTATTTACGATGTAGGTAAGAACTGCCATCAGGATAATAGCGCTCAACAGGATAACCAGCTGCTGACTGTTAGCAACCAGTGGTCCAAGGTGATATACTGTAGCGCCGAATACAGCGGGGAAGGTTCTCGGCTGCGGAGAAACCAGTAGAATCATGCTGTATTCCAGGAAGAAGGATACGCCGATTGCAGTAATCAAAATTGCGATACGCGGTGCATTACGCATGGGGCGGTATGCAACACGTTCAATAATAATACCTGCGATAGCAGCGCCTGCCATCGAGAAAATAATTGCCGGGATAAACGGCAAACCTAATTGGGTAGTAGCGAAAAAGCCAAAATAGGCACCCAACATATAAATATCGCCATGAGCAAAGTTTATCAGCTTAATGATGCCGTAGATCATGGTATAACCCAAGGCGATCAATGCGTAGATACTGCCGAGAGATACACCATTTATCAGCTGCTGAAAAAACTGATGGATAAAAGTCTCCATAATTTACCTCCCTAGAGATTTCAAAGATTTGTGTAAGCTAGACACGCTTACTTAAAGGAAAAGGCTGTTGCTACGCAAAACAACAGCCTCGTTGATTGAATCAGATTAACTACTAATGTAAACTATCAGGGATTAACTTTAGTTTTAAAGGTTTGTTTGCCATCTTTATGTTCGATAATTACAGCACTCTTAATCGGGTTATGCTGTTCGTTAAAGGTTACTTCACCGGATACACCCTTGAATCCTTTAATCTTAGCCATTGCTTCACCGATTTTAGCCGGATCGGCACTGCCTGCATCCTCGATTGCTTTGGCAACCAGCAGAGCGGAATCATATGCCAATGCCGCAAATACATCCGGGTTGGTGTTGTAAGCTTTTTTGTATTCGGCTACGAAGTCTTTGTTCAGATCAGAGGTATCGTCCGGAGAATACAGGCTGGAGAAGAAGGTATTTTCCAGAGCAGCTTTGCCGGCAATTTCAGGAAGCTTAGCGCTATCCCAACCGTCGCCGCCTGCCATAGGAACGGTGATACCCATCTCACGAGCTTGTTTAACGATCAGGCCAACCTCCTGGTAATAACCGGGAATGTAGATGAAATCAGGTTGTGCAGCTTTAATTTTTGTCAAAGTGGATTTGAAGTCGGTATCCTTTTGCAGATAAGCTTCTTCAATTACAACCTGACCGCCGTTTTTAATAAAGTTCTCTTTGAAGAACTGTGCCAGACCTTTAGCATAGTCACTTGTATTATCGATATAGATAGCAGCCTTCTTCACTTTAAGTTCATTAGAAGCAAAGCTTGCCATTACAGTACCCTGGAACGGATCAATAAAGCAGGTACGGAAGCTGTAGGGTTTAACCTGTTTAGTTTTAGGATCAACAGTAACGTCCGGGTTAGTGCCCATAGGTGTAATATCTACAACCTTAGCACCATTGTTGATTGCACCGGATGCGATTACAGCAGAGGATTGGTTAGGACCGATTACTGCTACAACCTTATCCTGAGAAATCAGCTTTTGCATACCATTGGTTGCTTCGGAGGCTTCAGATTTAGTATCCGCAACAACTAAAGAAAGTTTTTTACCGCCCAGCACACCTTTTTCATTTATTTTTTTCAGTGCCAGGTCGATGCCGTTTTTACCGGAAATACCGAAGGATGTGCTGCCGCCGGTCATTTCCAGCAAGCCGCCTACCTTAATGGTATCGCCGTCAGCTCCTTTAGAGCCGCCTCCGCAACCGGTCAGCGCGCTCATAAACATAGCGCAGGCTGCTAGTACAGATAACAATTTAGTTACTCTTTTCATGGTTTATTCCCCCTCAGAAATAAATAAATAAAATATATTTTTTATAGAGGGCGCATCTAGTAGACGCGCCCGGTCTAACTTAATAAATAACCCATGGAATAGAAGTCTTGTTATGCTTTCTGATATTTACCTGTAGAATTTTTTATGTTTATTTTTTTGTTAGCAATTACAGGCTGATTTTTTCAACCAGAGTCGGAGTACCGGATTCCAGACCGATAATCAGAGCAGGCATTACCGGGTTGTGGTTAGCATCAAAGGTGAGCTTGCCGCTTGCAACCGGCAGGTCTTTGGTTTCAGCAATTGCTTTAGCCAGCTTAGTGCCATCAGTGGAGCCTGCACGTTTCAGAGCATCTGCCAGGATCAGGCCTGCATTATAGCCCTGCATTGCGAAGATATCAGGATCTTTTTGGTATTTCTCTTTGAATTTCTTGATGAAGTCCTGAACGGATTTGTCTTCGTCTTTAGCATTGAAGGCACTTACATAGTAGCAGCCCTTCAGAGCATCTTTACCGGCGATTTCAGCAAGTTTCGGGCTTTCCCAGCCATCGGAGCCCAGCATCGGGCAGGTAATGCCGATTTCGCGAGCTTGTTTGATAATCTTGGAAACTTCTTCATAGTAACCGGGAACGTAAATTGCTTCCGGATTGGATGCTTTGAGTTTAGTCAGAGCGGATTTGAAGTCAACGTCTTTAGCCAGGAAAGCTTCCTTAGCAACAATTTTACCGCCTTTGCCTTCCAAGGTTTTTTGGAATACCTCTGCTAAGCCTTTGGAATAGTCACTGGAGGAATCGTAGAAAATAGCTACGTTTTTAACCTTCAGAGTTTTATCGGCAAATACTGCCATTACCTGACCTTGGAACGGGTCGATAAAGCAGGCACGGAATACGAAATCCTTTACCTTGCCGTTTTCTACGGTAATGCTCGGTGCGGTAGCAGCCGGAGCAATTTGAGGAATCTTATTTGCAGTAGTAATAGGAGTTGCAGCGTTTACGCAACCGCTGGTTGCAGGTCCGACAACAGCAACTACTTTATCTTGGGTAATCAGCTTGGTTACAGCGTTACCGGATTCAGCCGGCTCGGATTTGTTATCGCTTTCAACTACGCTGATTTTTTTACCGTTCACGCCGCCGTTTTTATTAAGTTCATCTACAGCCAGCTTGAAGCCCTCGTTAATGGATTTACCATAGTTAGCAACATTACCAGTTAATTCGAATGCTGCGCCAACCTTAATAGTATCTCCGGTATCAGCTTGTTTCTTTTCTCCGCCACAGCCTGTGAGCAATGCGGCGCACATCATAGCAGCCATAGCTGCAGATGCTAATTTCTTCCATTTTTTCATTTTGAGTCCTTCTTTCCCTTAAAAATAAAATATAAAACACAGTACCGGGCGTGTTCTCAGATTCAACCACTATCCCAGCAACTTTATGTAACCAATTATAGCCGTTATATTACACTTTTGTCAACGAATTTTTTCATGTTCATTGTATACATGAGAATTTTACACGTAAACTGATACATTTTTTATGTTTTTTGATTTCTTGTTTATTATTTTAGTATCTTTGTACTTTCTGAACAGATTTCGTAGCTTTTGTGTCTTATTGCAGCCTTTATGGAACTCTGCCTGCAGATAGTGTATAATATAATGCATAAGAATTACTTGCTTTACAAATACAAGCAAGACTATTTATAGAATGAGAGGTATTTATGAACTTTATTGCTTTATTTTTCTTGTGCGTGCGCATGTTTCATTTCATTCATTCCCGCAGAATCGCCTATCTGCTGCAACGCTTTTCCCGAATCTTAGATGAGCGCCGTGCCAACCCCGGCCGCAAGCAGGTCATTATTATCGACGGCAGTGCCACCACTTTTATAATTTACTTTCTGCTGGATGTATTCTTCCTGTTATACTGCATCTGGCTGATGCTGCATGACAATACCTGGACCCCGGGTTTTCTGCTGCTTGTGATTGCAGCACTGGAATCGCTCGCTATTCACGCCCGCATCAGCGGTGCCTACGACGAGGACGAGGAAGGCTTTGTCTATCCCCGCACCTGGGTGCGCTACCTCTGCTTCGGCGAGAGCATGTTTATTCTGCTGAGGCTGTTTGAGGGTGCATAAAAACCATACTTAAATTGTAAAATTGAAAGCAAAAAATCCCGACAGCAACCTGTCGGGATTTTTCTTACACTATCACTATTTAAATTACAAGAGTCTTTGCTCTTCCTCTGCCAGCGGATAGCTGGATTTTCCGTTATCGATATCCTTAGCAAAGCAACGGCTTTCCTCTCTGCCGTAAATGCTGGTGAGAATAATACCCTTATTATTAGCATCCGTAAGCAGCAGTGAATAGCTCATTTCCCCGCCCATAGCGTCAAAGGCATCATAACGCACAATCTTAACATTCTGCAGACAGTTCTGCACCTGTGCATGGAGCTTTTGATGCTCGTCCTGCAAAACTGCCAGCTCATTCCGCACCGCATGCAGCTCCTGCAGCGTATCTGTCAGCACAACGTCAATGTTTGCTTCCTTGCCCTGAGTAAAGAAGTCATATTTTTCTTGCAGCTTATTCAATCTGCCCTGCAGACTGAAGCACATACCCAACGCAACCAACACAATAAGCAGCAGCACAATAATAATTGCTGCCGAATGTGTATTAACCAAAAGATTGGCCTGTTCCATCAATAAAATCCCCCTCATACCAAAGATTATCTAAATTACCGCCGGCACATATACGACCAGTATTCTTATCTTAGCGTAAAACTCCGAAATCACACATTCAAACGCTTAGGCTCGCCGTTAAGCGGTTTTTCCTCATGGCGTCCCTGCTGCAGTACCTCATAGATGCGCTCCAGGTCCTCAGCAGAATAATATTCAATGTGAATAGTACCACCCTGGCGTCCCTGCTCATCCAGCTTAGGCACAACCTTAACCTTAGTACCCAAAAACTCTACCAGACGCTGTTCAAAATCATGGCAGAAAATATCATTTTCGGTAGGCTCACGCTTAGGTTTCTTTTCCTTATTATCCTTATTTTTAGCTTCTTCCTCAACAAGCTCCCGGACAATCTTCAGCTTCTTGCCTTCCTTCAGCTTACGCACAACCTCTTCCGTCATGCGTGAGCTCCAGCCGTTGGCAATAATTGCCTCAGCCACCTCGCACATCTGCTCCGGCTTCGGCAGTCCCAAAAGCTGCTTAGCCTGGCCCATCGTCAGCACGCCATTAATAATTTGCTTCTGTACCTGCTCCGGCAGGTTCAGAAGGCGCAGAATATTAGTCACGGCACTGCGGCTGCGGCCTACCTTTTCGGCAGTCTGCTCCTGCGTCAGCTTAAATTCCTGCATCAGGCGGCGTAAGCCCTGCGCTTCTTCAATCGGGTTCAGGTCATGACGCTGAATATTTTCAATCAGCGCAATTTCCATCATCTTGGCATCGTCATAATCCTTGACAATAGCAGGCACCTTCGCAGTCCGGCCAAGCCTGCGGCACGCAGACGGCGTTCGCCTGCCACCAGCTCGTAGCTTCTGCCCTTTTTGCGCACAACTACCGGCTGAACAACGCCAAACTCTTTGATAGAAGCAGCCAGCTCCTGCAGCTTTTCTTCATCAAAGTTGCAGCGCGGCTGATACGGATTCGCTGCGATATTTTTAATAAGCAGCTCCTGTGCAGCACTTGCAGGCTCCTGCGCCTTTTCTACGGCAGGACTGGTATTTTCGCCGAAAATTGCGCCCAGGCCTTTGCCTAAGCCGCCCTTCTTACTCATCCTCAATCACCTCACGCGCAAAGTCCATATACACTTGCGCACCCTTAGATTTGCTGTCATAGTCGATAACCGGCTGTCCGTGGCTGGGTGCTTCACTCAAGCGCACGTTACGCGGAATAATCGTCTGGTACATCTTGGTCTTGAAGTACTTCTGTACCTCATTCACAACATCCTGCGACAGGTTTGTTCTGCTATCATACATAGTCATCAGCACACCCTCCAGCTTCAATGCCGGATTCAGGTTACGCTGTACCAGCTGAATCGTGTTCATCAGCATAGTAACGCCCTCCAGCGCATAAAATTCGCACTGAATAGGAATCATTACCGAGCTGGCAGCTGTCAGGCCGTTGATTGTCAGCAGGCCTAAAGACGGCGGACAATCAATAATAACGTAATCATAATTATGCTTTACTCTTTCCAGAGAGTTCTTTAAACGTCCTTCACGGTTCATCAGCGAAACAAGCTCTATTTCCGCACCGGCAAGCTGGATAGTAGCAGGCACCAGGTCCAATCCTTTATAGGCTGTGTGCTTAATTACATCCTGCATGGGTACTTCACTGATAATCGCATCATAAATGCATTGCTTAATATCACGTTTATCAAAGCCAAAGCCGCTGGTAGCATTTCCCTGCGGATCACTGTCAATCAAAAGTACCTTGCGTTCCAGCGCCGCCAGGCACGCAGCCAGATTTACCGCCGTAGTAGTCTTGCCAACACCACCCTTCTGGTTGGCAATAGCAATTACCTTTACCAATTCGCTTCACCTCGTAGTCATAGTATATCTATTCTATTTTATCACACTTTACGTGCTCATGGGAAAAGAATTTTTGTTTATTTAATTTTGTACGCTGCTCCAGCGCCTCCCAACAGCAAAAAGCGCAGCACGCTTTCGCTTGCTGCGCTCAGGTTGCATATTACGCTGTTATAAATTATACGTTGAAGCGGAACTCAACAACATCGCCGTCCTGCATAACGTAATCCTTGCCCTCCAGACGAACCAGGCCTTTTTCACGTGCCGCAGCCTTACTGCCGCAGGCTACCAGATCATCAAAGGAAACGATTTCCGCACGGATAAAGCCACGCTCAAAGTCAGTATGGATTTTGCCTGCTGCCTGCGGAGCCTTGGTGTTCAGCTTAATAGTCCAGGCACGGGATTCCATTTCACCCGCAGTCAGGAAGGTCATCAGGCCAAGCAGCTTGAAGCCTGCTTTAATCAGGCGGTCCAGACCGGTTTCCTCCAAGCCTGCCATTTCCAGATATTCCTTAGCCTCTTCTTCCGGAAGTTCGGCAACTTCGCTTTCCATCTTCGCGGAAACAACGATAACCTCAGCATTTTCTTCCGCAGCATATTTCTTTACAGCCTGTACATGTTCGTTACCGGACGGATCAGCAACCTCGCCCTCGGCAACGTTGGTAATGTACAACACCGGTTTCATTGTCAGCAGATGCAGCTCGCCCAAAAACTCCTGCTCTTCCTCGGTCAGACCCAGGCGGCGTGCCGGTACACCATCAGACAGGCCGGCCATAACCTTTTCCATTACAGCCTGCTCCAGCTTAACCTTTTTATCGCCGGTTTTTGCCAGCTTCACCAGGCGCTCCTGACGTTTTTCAACAGTTTCCATATCAGCCAGGCACAGCTCGGTGTTGATGATATCAATATCACGCAGAGGATCAATGCTGCCCTCAACGTGGGTGATGTTGCCATCTTCAAAGCAGCGTACAACCTCGGCAACAGCGTCTACCTCACGGATGTGGGACAGGAACTTATTGCCCAGGCCTTCGCCCTTGCTTGCGCCCTTTACCAGACCGGCAATATCTACAAAACGCATAGCTGCCGGAACAATCTTTTTGGATTTAAACATATCGCTCAGAACATCTAAGCGTTTATCAGGCACATCAACAACGCCTACATTAGGTTCGATTGTGCAGAAGGGATAGTTTGCTGCTTCTGCGCCAGCTTTAGTAATAGCATTAAACAGGGTACTTTTGCCTACATTAGGCAGGCCAACGATACCGACTTCTAAATTTGTACTCACGTAAATCGCTCCTCGTCATATATATTTAGTGCGTTAAAAACTCTATATCTAATATATTTTACAATAATATGCTGTGATATGCAATGTTTAGACGCAAAAAGCGCCCTTCCGCAGCATAAAAAAGAGACAGTCCGCAGACTGCCTCTGATTTTTGACTTAAGCTTAGAAATATTCCAGCTCTCTCTTGGCAAATGCACCGGTTACCGGGTTCATGTCAGCTTCTACTTTATATCTTGCAGTAATGAACTCTACATCATAATGTACATTGTTGCCTTCTTTTTCGGTTTCGATGACAATGTTTCTGGCATCGGGATATGCTTCCAGAACGATTTGTCTGATATCCTCAGGAGTTTTTACCATCATCGTGCTGCCGGCAATATTGCTGCCTTTAATTTCTACTTCCTTAACTTTGGTAGTTGCAAGAACAACTTCTACCTCGTATTCCAGATAATTATCATTATCGCGGAAGTTCAGAACAGCTTCGCCATCTTCTTCCTTGTAGCCATAAAATACAGCAGCAGCAGGAACCTCGGCACGTGCAGCATCAATAACCATCTGCTGATGGCTTTTAGCCGGTGCAGCAAAAGCTACTGCACTCATGGCCAACGCAGCCAGCATAGAAAGCAAAACTAATAATTTTTTTAACATTGGTATTCCCCCTTTGAAAAAATATAATCAGCTTACAGGACTTATTGTCTATCCAAAAGTCTGTTAGCGTAAGCACGCATAGAAGGATTTGCCACAGCCTTGAAATCTGCAGGCGGCAGAGCAAAGGCAGTTGCCTCATCCACGGTATTGGAAACCTCAAGAACCTTAAAGATAGGCAGATAGCTTACTTCGTAGCCCTTCCAGTCAGCTGTATCCTTTGCATAATAGAAATTCAGGCTGTTGGTGCCCTTGGTCATCTTGTCATAATCATAGCCGGTAACTGCATCATTACCACCCTGCGGACGTACATTGAACCAGCTGATCAAGGTTTCGGCAAAGGGCATGCTCATGCCCGGCAGCTCGGGAACTCTGTCATAGTTTTTATTGAGATAGTCAATAGTATACCAATAACCGTTCTTCACAAAGGAAACTGTATCCTTGATTACCTTGCCGTCACCATCGGTAGTAGTGATACGCTCGGCGTTAATACCGTTGGCTTCATTGTATTCCGTACGGTTGGTGCGCTTTTGCTGTGCAGTCGGCAGCTTGGCATAGGCTTCAGGCGTCAGCACCTCACGCATATCAATGGTCTGGGTTACAACCAAATGCACAGGATGCTTATCACTGTTCAGAGTTTCACCCAACAGATGGATGGTACGCTGACCGGGATTATAGGCAAAAGCCATTACTGTGCAAAGCATCGTAAAAACAAAGGTCAAAAATAAGGTTCTTAAAGATGTTTTCATGCAATTCACCTCGTATGTATATTACTACTAATATTATATCATGTTAACGCCTGCGTAAATAAGTAAATTTTTTGTGATTTTTGCGCAAACGAAAACCCCGCAGCCTTACGGCTACGGGGTATAAGTTTCGTTTAAACCGCCGTGCGAATTATTCGCAGGTGAACGGCAGCAAAGCAACGCAGCGAGCGCGTTTGATTGCTACGGTCAATTGGCGTTGGTGCTTAGCGCAGGTACCGGAAATACGGCGCGGTAAAATCTTACCACGTTCGGTGATATAGCGTTTCAGCTTATTTGCATCCTTGTAATCGATTTCTTCAACTTTATCAACACAGAAGCTGCAAACTTTTCTTCTAGGTCTTCTGCCTCTTTCGCGTTTCATTGCATAACCTCCCTTAAATTAGAATGGAATTTCCTCATCAAAGGGAACCTGTTGTCCGAAACCACCCATACCGCCGTCTTGAGCCGGCGCAGCAGAGCGAGTCGGATTGCTATGAGCGGCAGCGGCATCAGCTTTGCGCTCAATAAACTCGAAGCGATCAGCGATTACTTCGGTTATCCAGCGTTTGTTGCCATCCTTGCCATCATAGCTACGGATTTGCAGGCGGCCTTCAACAAGCGCGCGCTGCCCTTTGGTGAGACTGTTACCGCATGTCTCAGCTTGTTTACCCCAGATTACTACCGGAATAAAATCAGCTTCTCTTTGGCCTTCCTGATTGGCAAAAGGTCTGTCTACTGCAAGAGTAAACTGACAAACAACTTTACCGGTCGGCGTATAACGCACTTCGGATCTCTAGTAAGTCTGCCCAACAGAATAATCTTGTTCATTGATTATTCACCCTTTCTGATAATCATATGGCGCAGTACTTCATCGGTAATTTTCATAACACGATCAAGTTCCTTAACAGCAGCGGCGTCAGCCTGGAAGGTTACGAGAACATAGATACCTTCATTCAGGTCCTGGATCTCATAAGCAAGGCGTCTTTTGCCCCAACGATCGGTTTTTTCTACATTACCACCGTTTGCAGTGATGAGTTTCTCGAATTTAGCAACAACTGCTTCACAAGCCTCATCCTCAACAGGTTTAACGATGTACATGACTTCGTATGCGTTCACGAAATCACCTCCTCCTTTGGACTTTGGCCCCCGTCTCTCCGGGAGCAGAAGAAGTATATATAGTTATATACAAGCTTAATAATTATATCATTGCTTACACTGCTTTGCAAGCTTTTTTGAAAAATTTTCCTGTTATTTCTGATTGCGGCATTCCGGACAATAGCCATACCATTCCAGGTTATGTCCCACAATAGCAAATTCGGTTTTATCCGCAAGCTGGTCTTCAAAATCAGCAATCGGGCAATGGTCTACCTCCACAATCCGGTGGCAGCGCAGGCAGATAAGGCGGTGCCTGTGTCCTAAGGCGTGCAGCACAAAGCCGTACTTGCGCGCATCCGCCAAAAAACTTTTTTCCGTCAGTCCCTTTTGCGTAAAATTTTCCAGGATACGGTAAACCGTAGAGAAATTTATCTCTGCGCCCTGCTCACACAGCTGCTGATAAATATCCTCAGCCGTCAGCATGCCCTCGCTCGCCAGCAGCAGCTGCAAATAAGCTGTCTATGACGGGTATTTTTTAATCCGTAGCGATGCAGATAATCGCGATAATCTGCCGCAGAACTTGTATCAGTCATCTTTCTATCCCTTCTTTATAAGACAGCACGTATTTCTTTATAAATGATAATCAGCAGCAGCAGAGCCACCGAAACCAAAGCAGTTACACCGCCCGGCGCAGCACCCAGCCAATAGGAGGTCACAAGACCGGTGATAATTGCGATAAAGCTCAGCACCATAGCTGCCAGCATCGTCACCTTAAAGCCCTTGCCCAACTGCAGGGCCGCCGCCACCGGCAACGCAATCAGCGAGCTGATAACCAGAATACCTACCACGCGGATAGAAACAGCAACCATAGCTGCCACCAGCAGAGCAAAGATATAATTAATCAGACGCGTTTTTACGCCGGCAATTTTAGCACCGTCTTCATCAAAGGCCAGCATAACCAGCTGCGGATACAAAAAGTAAACAGCAGCCAGCGACACTACGCACAGCACTGCTACCGCCAGCACATCGTCAGGCGTTACGGTCAGAATGCTGCCGAACAAAAAGGCTTCTACATTAGTATGTACCATACCGCTGCTGATAATCGTAATCGCAATACCGACAGACAGCGAAAGGATGATAACCAGTATAAGCTCCGCATAGCGGCGGAAGCGCTGACGCAGAACCTCAATCAGCACGGCAAAAACAGAGGTTACGGCAAAGGCGCTGATAATCGGGTTCACCTTAACCAGCAGGCCGACAGCTACGCCTGCCAGCGATGCATGTGCCAACGTATCGCCAATCATGGAATAACGGCGCAGCACCAAGAACATGCCAATCATGGGACACATTAAAGAAATCAGCACAGAAACCAGCAGTGCGTTCTGCATAAAAGTGTATTCCAGCATTATTCCGCACCTCCTACATTATTCTGCATATATTCCTGCACATATTCCTGAGGATTGCAGAAATGCCCGCGGCCGTTCATGACATGATACATTTTATCAGCATTACGCGCCGCAAATTTCAGGTTATGCTCTACCGTGATAATGGTAATGCCCTGCTCATGCAGCTCCTGCATAAATTTATACAGCTCCTGCTGGCTCTTGACATCAATGCCGGTAGAAGGCTCATCAAAGATCAGCAGCTGCGGACTGCCCAGCAACGCTCTGGCAATCAGCACCTTTTGGCACTGGCCGCCGCTCAGCGTACCGATTAAACGGTCACGCAGGTCATAAACATGCATCTGCTCCAGGCAGCGGCGCACTGCCTGTTTGTCCGTTATCTTTAATACTCTGCGATAATATTCCATTACCTCATATACAGTTATCGGAAACTGGCTGTTGAGAGTTTCAAAGCGCTGCGGCACGTAACCGATGCTGCTAAAAGTATTCTTCAATTCACCTTTTGACGGCTCCAGCAAGCCCAAGAGCAGCTTGACCAGCGTACTTTTGCCGCTGCCGTTTTCGCCGACAATGGCAATATATTCGCCGTCATTTACCTGCATATTGATATCGCGCAGCAGCTCGCTGCCAGATTCATAGGCAAATTCTATATGCTTCAGTTCTATCATATTGGCTCCTTTATTTACTCACGGCAGCCTGTGCTGCCATTTTGTTGCAGTAAATATTATAGACCTCGCTTGGCAAATATGCAAGTCATTTGCATTTAGCTTGACAAGAAAGTTCACGGGTGTTATGATAAAATTCGTTATAATATGCAAATCATTTGCGTTTATTTGTGCTTAAATGAGGAGGAGAGCCTATGAAAAAGCTCAGTATTATTTTTTGTATTTGCACACTGCTGCTCTGCAGTCTGCTGGCAGGCTGCGGCAGCAAGGAGCCTGCACCTGCTGCAGACCATAAGCTGCGGGTTGTGGTAACCTTTAATGCTATGAAAGAATTTACTCAGGCCGTAGGACAGGATAAAATTCATATAACTTCCCTGATTCCCGACGGCACAGAGCCGCATGATTTTCAGCCTACTACTAAAACTATGCAGGCGCTTAGCAAGGCAGACATTCTGATTTACAACAGCACGGGCATGGAGCGCTGGGTGGAGCAGGCAACACAGGCCGCCGCCAACCCCAAGCTTGTCATTGTAGAAGCAGCCAAGGGCACCGACCGCATCAGTCTTACAGAGGCTGACGAAATCAGAGCACACGGCCAGTATGACCCGCACACCTGGCTGAGCCTGAGCTGCGCGCAGACCGAGGTAAAGAATATTGCCGAAGCACTGGCTGCTGCAGATAAGGCTAATGCTGATTTCTACCGCAAGAATGCCGCAGAATACAACAAAAAGCTCCAAGCGCTGCTTGTTACCTACCAGAAAAAATTTGCCAAACTGGAGCAAAAAAACTTTGTCACCGGCCATGCTGCCTTTGCTTATCTGTGCCGAGACTTTGGCCTGCAGCAGCAAAGCATCGAGGATGTTTTTGCCAGCGGCGAACCAAGCGCGCAAAACCTGGCCAAGCTGACAGCCTACTGCAAGGAGCACAATGTAAAAACTATCTTCGTAGAAGAAGCGGTAAGCCCCAAAACATCAGAAACACTGGCGCGCGAGGTTGGTGCCACTACGCAGGAAATATATACTATTGAATGCAGCAACGGCGAGAAAACCTATCTTACCCGCATGGAAGAAAACCTGGACGCTATTTACCAAAGCTTGAAAAAATAAAAAGGCTGCCATCTTAGCAGCAAACAAAATTATCTACGCACAGCAAAACGCCGCGGCTTACGCAGCCCGGCCCAACACCCCCACCATT
>ERZ791624.577-NODE-577-length-24236-cov-2.442413_pt1 | contig 24236 bp, 19 predicted proteins | sample MGYA00510058_ERZ791624 | MGnify/ENA primary metagenome ERZ791624 (study PRJEB30046, sample SAMN00715158) | human gut metagenome | study: EMG produced TPA metagenomics assembly of the A metagenome-wide association study of gut microbiota in type 2...
ATGCACACGCTCATGCACCAGCACGGAATCATAATAGGCTGCGTAATCCCAGCCATGCTCAGCACATTCCTGCCTGATAGCACTCACATAAAGCGTAATGCCTTTGCCCGCAGCAAACTCGCCATGCAGCAAGCGTTTGAATTTTAGCTGCTGCAGCTTTTTGCTCCACTCGGCATATTGCTTGCCAAGCCTTAACAATGCAGCGATGTCATACTCCTCCTGCAATGCTTCCGCACGCTCGAGTAATTGCCTGCCCTCGCGCTGCACGGCAACCATGTCATAGCGTCCGTACTGCCTGTAAAGCAGCACGTCGGACTCTGCATACGCTGTTGGCAGGCCAAGCCGTTCGGGAGCAGTGACGATATTTTCTAAGATAAACTTCAACATTCTTGTTAACTCAGCAAACCTTTTCAGCTTCTCGGGCCATCACCGCGCTTAAATTATAATACCATGGCAATGGTCAATCTCATGCTGGATAATCTGCGCCGTAAAGCCGCTGAAGCTTTGCTTGCACTTTTAAACTGCATGTCCTGATAGGCCACGGTAATTTTTTCGTAGCGTACTGCAGCACGCTCGCCTTCAAGTGACAGGCAGCCTTCCTCCGTCATATACTTGCCGGAGCGCTTGATAATCTCCGGGTTCAGCATCGCAATATTCGTAGGGCCGATATTTACAGCAATAACGCATTTTTGCACGCCGATCATATTTGCTGCCAAGCCCACGCAGCGGTTCGCATGAGCTGCGAGCGTATCTAATAAATCCTGCGCTACTGCAATATCCATAAAGGTTGCAGGCTGGGATTTTTGTGCCAAAAAGGCTTCGTCTTTAATTATTGGTTTTTCCATGGTGTACCTCCGTAGGGTTTCTACTTAACGCCAAGCTCGTCATCAAAAAGACTTTCACATAAGACTAGAAGCAATCATCCTTCAAAATAATCATAAATCTTTGCTTCTACCGGCGTTTTCATTTCGTAAAACATTTGCACAATAGAAAGCTTTTCGCCCTTATTGCCGGTAATAGTTGTACCGATGCTCTGCTTATGCAGCATTTCGCCCATAAAATAAAACTCTGAACCCTCAGCATCACTCTTTTTGATAAACAGGAGCTTCAGTGTTTCCGGCTGCTCAATCGCCACAACCTCTGGCGAATCAATATTAACTCTGCTGCGCGTCTGCCAGTTAAAAATCGTAGGACTGGCAAATCTGTCATCATATTTAGTGCTTTCGCTGATGTTTTCATCCTTTTTATAGGTAACAAATATCGGACAGGTGTTGTATTTAACCCTATAGCCATAAACAACAGCGCTTTCATCCTTCGCCCAATTCAATATACGGCAGACATCCTTACGCGTATACGAACCATACAGCTTGAAGCCATGATAAAATTTTGCTGGCTTATAATCAGACAAAAAGCGTTTTTCCGCATAGGCCAAAGCATCATTAACATAGCCGTAGAATTCCTTATTTGCAAGCATGCTGCTAAATTTTTCACTTAAGCAAATGCTGTCTGCATTCGCATTCACCAACGGCATATTACCATATTTTTGGGCATCCGCAGTTTTAAAAAATTGCATACTCAATACATTCACTACGCTGGCAACAGTTGCTGCCGAGGTAGTAAGCTGATACTTATTCTGCATATATTGCATAAATGCAGGCACATCAATTTGCGTATGCTGCATTAAGTAGCGCAGCAGCGCAACCTCTTCCAAACGTCTGCCATTAGCAAGCTCCAAGCAGATAAACTCCAACAGCCTGCCATGCGTTGCACTCATCGTGCTTTCGTAAGGATCTGCGTACTGCCTGAAGTTATAATAGGATTTTTTCTTTTGGATAAACAAATATGGATCCTTGTCACCCAAAGCCAGAAAATCAAGCATCATCGGTGCATGACCAAGCTTAGATTTAACTAACTGATAAGATTCCTTTAGCTGACGCAGCTCCAGAAAATTATTTTTATTTAATGATTCAAAAATGCGCTCACGAACTACATCGGTAAAATAAACCGTCGATGCCCCCGGTAAAAAGTTATTATGCACAATGCGACGCAGCTTTTCCTTACTGCCGCTGCGGTCGCCATACAAAGCTATTGGCAGCATGTAATTATTTTCATAGTTACCGATAAAATCAATAACCTCCAGATAACGCTTTGCCTTACTCTTACGCAGTCCACGGCCAAGCTGCTGCACAAAGACAATGGCAGACTGCGTAGGACGCAACATAATAATCTGATTTACAGAAGGAATATCTACGCCTTCATTCAAAACATCAACAGAGAAAAGATAATCAAGCTTATCTACGCCCTCCTCGTCGCTTTCAAGACGCTTGATAAGCCTTGCACGCTCTTCCTCACTGGTAGCACCAGCCAAAAAGGCTGCTTTTTTGCCATGCTTGTTAAACGCCTCTGACAAGGCTTTCGCTTCTTCTATCCTGCTGCAAAATACTATACCCTTAATGCGCCCCTGGTCACAGCCATAAAAATCTGCATAATACAGGATATTTTTGACACGTTCTTCACTTGTCAGGCGCACAAAATCGGCATTATCATCTAAAAGCTCGCCATCTACAACAATTTCGCTTACGCCGTGATAATGAAACGGCACCAGCATATTTTCAGCCAAGGCCTGATTTAAACGGATTTCGTAAGCAATATTATGGTCGAAGGTTTTAAAAATATCGCAGTCATCAGAGCGCTCCGGCGTTGCCGTCATACCTAATAAAAATTTTGGCTTAAAATAGCTCAGCACCTTTTGGTAGCTTTTGGCTCCTGCATGGTGCGCTTCGTCGATAATAATATAATCAAACGCATCCGGCGCAAAGGCATGCAGGTTTTCATCCTTCACCAAGGTCTGCACTGTAGCAAACACATAATCCCTGTCGATTTCTCTGTGACCGCTGGTAAACAAACCAGTCGTGATATGCTCATCAATAATCTGCTCAAAGCTTTCCTTAGATTTACGCGCAATCAGGCCTCGATGCACTATAAACAGGCAGCGTTTTGGCTGCGCTGCCCGCACATCAAAGGCTGAAAGATACGTTTTACCGGTACCGGTAGCAGAAATCAGCAAAGCGCGATTTTTGCCCTCTGCCCTAAGCGCAGCAATATTCTGCAAAGCTGCTGCCTGCATTTTATTAGGATTGATTTTGTACAGCTTATGTATTTTTGTATAAGCACGCTGCCGTTGGCTGCGTGCTTCCCCATAAATGCGCTCATAGGCTGCAATCCATTCCTCGGTAACAGTTGTAGCATCATCCCACGCCTGATTAAGCTCCTCCTGCATCTGCCTGATTAAAGCGCCATCCTTCATGGACGAAAGCTGCACATTCCACTCACGGTTAACAGTCAGCGCACTTTGCGTCAAATTACTGCTGCCGACAATCATAGTGTAATTTTCATCCTTAGCAGAGGTTGCGTGTGTATGGAACAGATAACCCTTAGCATGAAAATTATAATCAGAGGTGATTATCTTCAATTCCAGATTAGGAACCTGCAGCAATCTGCGCAGCGCTCGCGGTTCCGTAAAGTTTTGGTATTGCGAAGCCAAAATTTTTCCCTTAATATGCTTATTCTCCAATTCCTTTAGCGTGTCAATCAAGCAGGCAATACCGCTGTTAGTTACAAACGCCACAGAAAAGAAAAATTCATCACAATGCTCCAGCTCAAACAGCAGGTTTTCTAATACCTTTACCTGCTCCTGCTGGTTATTAGTTAATATCTTCGGCAAAAAGCGCTCGTCAGTTTCAATATTAAAATCAATAAAGCCCGCCTCAAGATACAAGGCAAGTTCACTGCTGTTCACGATTATTCAATCTCCTCTTGCTGCAGGCGCTCCACAATCGGCATATCTGCTGCTGCCCAATCCAAGCTGCTTAAATCTGCCGGAGCCAGCCATTTTGCTGCCACATGCTCCTTCATAACGAACTTGGGCTGTGCCAGCTTGCACACATACGCATGCATAGTAATCGCAAAATCAGGATAGGTGTGCTCCACCGTCATCAGATACGCATCCTCAGGAATGCTGATATCCATATCCATTTCCTCGCGCAGCTCGCGTTCCAGCGCAGTATGACGCTCTTCGCCGGCCTCTACCTTACCGCCGGGAAACTCAAATTTATAGCTTACATAATCAAATTTGCCTTTATTACGCTGCATGCACAAAATCTTGCCATCATGCTCAATTACTGCTGCCACTACCTCATAATGCTTCATCATTACAACCTCCACTTCTTCTTTCTACTCCCTATTCTACCCCACATCTTCTACTTAGGCAACCTTCTACCGCTCCGTCAGCACATCAAAACTCTTGCCGTCCGTCGTCACCGTCAGCGTACCGTGATCGTGCGTTGTCAGCACCTTCGCGCCAAGATGCGTTAAGCTGCCCACCACGTTCTTGTTCGGATGCTTGTAAATCGAAAAATCACCGCAGCTGATGAGCGCGTATTTAGGCTTAACCTTGCTAATGAACGGCCAATAGGACGATGTCTTGCTGCCGTGATGGCCCACCTTCAGCACGTCCGCCTGCAGCGCAGTGCCGTATTTTTGCTGCAGCGCATCCTCCACCGGCGCCTCCGCATCACCCGTCAGCAGCATCTTAAAGCTGCCGTAATGCAGCATCAGCACCAGGCTGGTATTATTCATATTCTTCAGGTCCTTTTTGCTGAGGAAGTCTCCCGGCGCCAGCACCTCAATATAATAATTTTTATCAATCTTAATCGTATCCCCGGCCTTCAGCACCTGTCCGTTATACCTGTCGGCGCGCAAATCACTGTTCAGCGCCACGGACGCTTTGTAGCCGCTGTTCAGATAACCGCTGTCATAAATATTGCTGACACCATATTTACCGCGCACATACATGATATTGCCCATATGGTCACGATGATGATGCGTCACGAAAACAGTCTTAATCCTGCTGACGCCGGCCTTGTCGAGCGCCTTAATCAGCGCCTCCTGCCGCCGCTGTCGCCAACCTTGTCCTTAACGTCGTTGCCCACATCAATCATGATATTACGCTTGCCGTCCTGCAGCAAAATCGCATCTGCCTGCCCCACATCCAGCACGCTGATGCGCAGCTTTCCTTGTGCTATGCCGCCATCCTGCTTTTGCTGCATGCTCTGCGGCAGGTTATTTTTTACCGCCGCACGCACACTTTCGGCGTTTGGCTGATAAAGACCGCTGTACGCAGCCAGCGCCACGATAAAGGCTATAATAATCTGAAAAACAAACTTTAATTTACGCATGTGTATCCTACTTCCCTTTTCTTTTACAAATCAGCAGCTTCGTTTACTGATATATTTATTATATCACGCACATAAAAAGCGTACATACTCGCAAGTCATATGTACGCTTCTTTCTTAAACCGGCAGTTTAACACTTGCAAATTTTTTATTTTTTCGGAGTAATCGCCAGTACGCGCGCCGGCAGGCCGGTCGCTCCTTCAATGCGCGGCCAGGCCGCAACAAGCAATGCTCCCGCAGGTGCCACGCGGTCCAGGTTCTGCAGCACTTCAATCTGCAGCTTGCCCTTGCCCAGCACATAGCGCTCGCACGCCAAATCTCCTGCCTTGGCAGCCTCTGCCGAAGCATCGGTGTCCAATGTTTCGTGGCCGTTAGCTGCAGCGTTGCGTTCTTCATAAATATATTGCAGCGCCGGCAAAGACCAGCCGGGGAAGTTTTCGCTGCCATCTACAGCAATACCGCTAAGCTTATCCATATCCGGCCAGTTTTTATACCAGTCTGTACGCAGTGCCACAAAGGCGCCGTCGGGAATCGATCCGTATTCCGCTTCATAAGCCTTGATGTCCTCCACCGTTACAGCGTAATGCACATCCTCTGCAACTTTGGCAGTGATATCAATCACGCACAAGGGAAACAGCATCTGCTGCGCGCCAAACGCTTCGGATAAAGGCATATCCTTAACAAAGTGACCGGGAAAATCAATGTGTGTGCCATATTGCCCGGGAAATTTAAATGTTTGAATCAAACATTCCAGCATCGGGTTGCCCCAATCGAAAACTGTCTTGCTAACCTCTACGGAGCCTGCGGGAATACCGCTCCACACCGGGCTGTCATTGTTCATAGAGTGGGAAAGCTCCACCCATTCATAAGCATTTGATTTCATTTCTGCTAACATGTTCCATAATTTGTACATAAGAAAACCCCCTCAATAAAAAATATTGATCCTCATTATTATCATAGTACATCGATAGGAATTTGTAAAGCAGATATTTGCATAACAGAATCTTCGTATCAATGCAAAAGACCCGCCACCGCTAAAAAGCGGCAGCGAGTCCTTTTATATGTAATAATTATATCTTAATTAATCTCTCAGCTTAGCCTTATATGCTTCGGCAACCTCAGAGATAACCTTCTTCATAGAAGCATCAACCTCAGCGTCAGTCAGGGTGCGGTCTGCAGCCTGATAGGTCAGGTTGAAGGCCATGGATTTGCAGCCTGCAGCAACCTGCTTGCCGGTGTAGATATCGAATACACGCACACCCTGCAGCAGCTCGCCTGCATGCGCACGAATAACCTGCTCCAGCTCGGCGTTGGTTACCTCTGCCGGAACAAAACGGCAATATCGCGGCTCATGCTCGGGAACTTGGGCAGATGCTTGTATTGCGGTACAGCGGTTGCGCTTGCTACCAAAGGCTCTACGGCCATTTCCAGCACATAGGTAACCTGATCCAGCTCAAAGTTTTCCTGAACTACAGGATGCACCTCACCGAAGGAGCCGATAACCTCGTCATTGACAACGATGTCACAGCTCTTGCCTGGATGCAGGTACGGCTGTTGGCTGCGAGTCATGGTGTAATCGCTCACCTGCATTGCTTCCAGCAGTCCTTCAACGATGCCCTTCATATCATAGAAGTCAACGTTGCCTTTATCGTCGCACCAGTTGAGTGCTTTGCGGCTGCCGCTCAGTACTGCGGTCAGCAGCTGACGCTCTGCGGGATCCTCGGTCAGCGGCAGTGCCTTCGGCAGGAAGATACGGCCGATTTCAAACAAGGCAACACTGTTGTTGTGGTTGCGCAGGTTGAAGGAAGCAGTCTGCAGTGCGCTCGGAACCATGGTGGTGCGCATTACGGAGAAGGCGTCGGTAATCGGGTTCAGCAGCTCGATGCAACGGCGGCGTGCATCATCTGCCGGCAGCAGCATTTTATCATAAGCATTAGCCTTGATGAAGCTATAGGTCATCATTTCGCTCAGGCCTGCGCCTACCATGTAATCCTGTACATCGTCCTTAACATCGTCCAGCACAGACTGGCTGCTTGGGTGATGGTCAGCTCCGGCTGATGGCTTTCGATGAAATCATAGCCATGCATACGCGCAATTTCTTCGCTGATATCAGCATCGCAGTCGATATCACGGCGCCAGGTGGGAGCGGTAATCAGCAGCTCGCCGTCCTTTGCTTCTACACCGAAGCCCAATTTGCTAAGAATAGCAACCATTTCGTCCTCAGCGATATTTACGCCGATGCGGCCGTTAATCTTTGCTGCGGTAGTGGTAATTACTGCCGGCTTCAGCTCCTCAGGATAAGCCTCCACAATACCGCTGAAGGTTTCGCAGGCACCCATTTCTTCCAGCAAGTGAGCTGCACGGTTCAGTGGTCATGGTCGCGGATGGTATCTACGCCACGCTCAAAACGGCCGCTGGCTTCACTGCGCAGGCCCAGCGCACGGGAGGTACGGCGGATGGAAGGACCGTGGAAGGAAGCAGCCTCCAGAATAACGTTTTTGGTTTCGTCGGTAACCTCGGTCAACAGGCCGCCCATAACACCGCCAAGACCGGCAGCCTTTTCGGCATCGCCGATGGTAATCATAGCGGAGGTCAGCTCACGCTCCTTGCCGTCGAGGGTAACGAGCTTTTCGCCCTCTTGAGCACGGCGCACAATCAGAGTGTGGCCTGCAACCTTGTCGGCATCATAAGCATGCATCGGCTGGCCCAGCTCCAGCATAACATAGTTGGTAACGTCAACTACGTTGCTGATGGGGCGCACGCCGCAGGCACGCAGACGGCGCTGCATCCATTCGGGAGAAGGCATGATTTTGATGTCCTTCAGCACGCGGGTAGCAAAGCGGGAGCACAGCTCGGGTGCGTCAATTTTTACGTTTACATAATCGCTTGCCTTGCCTGCGGCAGCTTCCTTAACGTCCATAGCAGGCATTTTCAGCGGGCAGCCGGTAATAGCGCTGATTTCACGCGCTAAACCGATAATGCTGAAGCAATCGGCACGGTTACTGGTCAGGTCGATATCGATAACGGTATCATCCAAGCCTAAAACGGTTTTGATGTCTACGCCGATCGGAGTGTTTTCCGGCAGAATGAAGATGCCGTTTCTTTGCTCCGGCAGCAGCAGCTTGGATTCAATACCCAACTCATCGGCACTGCACAGCATGCCGAAGGAATCAAGACCGCGCATTTTAGCTTTTTTCAGCTTCAGGCCTTGCGGGTTGCGCTCGCTCGGAGGCAGTACGCTGCCAACCACGGCAACAGGCACAATATCATATTGATGCACGTTTTGCGCGCCGGTAAGAATCTGCACCGGCTCGCCGCCTTGGCCGTAATCCAGCATGCAAACCCACAGGTGGTCGCTGTCGGGATGACGGTGAATTTCCATAACCTTACCGGTGATTACACCCTCCAGGCCCTTGCCCAGTTGGGTAACAGTGTCAACCTCCAGGCCGACACGGGTAATTTTATCGCACAGCTCCGCAACGGAGATGTTAATATCTACATATTGTTTTAACCATTCTAAAGATGCAAGCATGATTGATCCTCCTTATTTGAATTGACTGATGAAGCGTTGGTCATTTTCGAAGAACAGGCGCAAATCGTCAATGCCGTATTTCAGCATAGCGATACGTTCAACGCCCAGACCAAAGGCAAAACCGGTCATTTTCTCAGGATCATAACCGCTCATGCGCAATACGTTGGGATGTACAACACCGGCGCCGAGGATTTCCAGCCAGCCGCTGTCCTTGCAGACATGGCAGCCGCCGCCCTTAGCATGGCAAATCGGGCAGGATACGTCCACTTCTACAGAAGGCTCGGTGAAGGGGAAGTAGGAAGGACGCAGGCGCACCTTAACATCGTCGCCAAACATTTGCTTACAGAACAGCTCCAGAGTGCCCTTCAAATCTGCCAGGCTGATGTTTTTATCTACAACCAGACCTTCTACCTGATGGAACATCGGGGAATGGGTTGCGTCGTAATCGCAGCGGTAAACGGTACCGGGGCAAATCATGCGAATCGGAGTGTTAGGCTCCTTGCTTTCCAGGGTACGCGCCTGCACGCCGGAGGTTTGGGTGCGCAGCAGATAGTTTTCGGTGATATAGAAGGAATCCTGCATATCCAGTGCCGGATGATCAGGCGGCAGGTTCAGTGCGGTGAAGTTGTGGTATACATCCTCAATTTCCGGACCGTCGCAAACGTCAAAGCCCATACGCATGAAGATTTTCTTAATCTCACGCATGGTCAAGGTTACAGGATGCAGATGACCTGCTTTCGGCTTGCGGCCAGGCAGAGTAATATCAACCTGCTCGTTAGCGAGCTTGTCAGCCAGCGCCTTTTTCTCCAGCACGGCAGTTACTTCGTTGATTTTGCCTTCCAGCTCAGCCTTGATTTCGTTAACAATCTGGCCGATTTTCGGACGTTCTTCGGCAGGCAGCTTGCCCATGCCGCGCAGGATTTCGGTCATCGGGCCTTTTTTGCCCAGATATTTGACGCGCAGGTCCTTAAGCGCATCAAGAGAAGTTACGGCAGCAAGCTCTTCTAAAGCCTGAGCTTTTAATGCTTCTAATTTTTCTTTCATTGATTTCATCCTTTCTTCATTGGACGGCTCAGAAAGTATCAGATATGCGGAATAACCGCAGCAGATGATGCTTTATCAGCTGTCAGCCAAAAATAAGAAAACGCCCCTGCAAAACTGATAAGTTTACAGGGGCGAAAAGCTTCGCGGTACCACCCAAATTTGTTCCTTCATTTGCAAGCTTTAACGCAGCCTTACGCCCACCCTACGCAGCCATGCGGCCTTCAGGCAGGACACTCCCAAGGGAACTTCGGCATAATTTTGTGTGCGAAGCTTACAGCCGGTGACTTCGCTCTCTTAAACACAGCCTTAAGCCTACTTGCTTGTTCATCGTGTTATCAGGGGTCGATTCAATTTGATGTTTATTATAGCACTTTTTGAGCAAAAGATAAAGAGGGGAAAAATGATTTATTATTTTCTTCTTTCATCCAACCTGTTTGCTTTTCGTCCAAAATTGGTATATAATTGGACGAAAGTAACAAATATTGGAAGAAAGAAGGTGTGGATAAATGAGAAATTTTGACTATGCAAAATTGTCAACAATGCTTTGGGACACTGAAATTTTATCATACATAGCAAAAATTCATGAGTATAAAGGACGTCAGGCTTTATATCTGCGCCAAAAGCCTATGGAATTAGAACGGTTAGTTGAGGTAGCCAAAATTCAAAGCACGGAAGCATCCAACAGAATTGAAGGTATTATTACCACTAAAAGCCGTTTAAAACAGTTGTGTGAAGATAAGACCACACCTAAAAATCGTGATGAGAAGGAAATTTTAGGTTATAGGAATGCTTTAAATCTAATACACGAAAATTATCCTTATATACCTGTTAAGCCAAATTATATTTTACAATTACATAAAGAGTTATTAAAATTCACTAATCTTTCCTATGGTGGTATTTTTAAAAATACGGCTAATGAGATAGATATGCGTTTGCCTGATGGCACTATGCAAATAATTTTTAAGCCTCTTTTACCATATGAAACACCGCAAGCCATAGAAAATATTTGTGCGAGCTACGAAAATACCCTCAACAAAGAATTAGTTGATCCACTGCTGCTGATACCTTGCTTTATTTTGGATTTTCTTTGCATTCATCCGTTTAATGACGGTAACGGCCGAATGAGCAGATTATTAACTTTACTGTTATTATACCGCAGCGGTTATGTAGTCGGACAATATATAAGTATTGAAAAAGCTATTGCAGATACCAAAGAAGTATATTACGAAAGCTTGGCTGCTTCTGACGAAAATTGGCACACAGAAAAAAATAATCCCCGACCGTTCATAAAATACATGCTTGGCATCATTTTAGCATGTTATCGTGAATTCGAAGAACGTATTACCATTTCAGAACAGGCAGGAGCTAAAAGCACTGCCTATGATATTGTCAGATACTACGTTACACAAAAACTGGGACGTTTTACCAAGAATGATGTTTTAAATTCTTGTCCAAGCATCAGCTCTTCTTCGGCAGCTGCAGCTCTCAAGAAATTAACAGAAGAAGGCGTGATAAGCAGATACGGCTCCGGTAAAAATACATTTTACGCAAGCAATACCTTACATTCGACTGAGCAGCAAACCCATCTAAGATAATCAGGCTAAATCATTTCTTTCATCCAGCCTATTTGCCTTTCGTCCAAAATCGTTATATAATTGGACGAAAGTAACAAATATTAGACAAAACCGCCCCCTGAAATCAGCTTTTCAGAGGGCGGTTAATTTTTTCACTATAAATTATTTTACGCAGGAGCAGGCAACTTTATTGGATTCGCTTCTGAATATCCTCGATAGAAGGCAGCTGCTTTTCTAGACTATCCGGCAAACTGCTAGTTATTTTGTACTCGCTTACACCAATAGGTTTCGATATATCCTTCAGGGAATATTCTGCAACAACGTTGTTCTTGCTCTTACACAGAAGCAAGCCTATAGACGGATTATCTTGTTCCTTTTTCAAAATACCATCTACTGCGGAGAGGTAGAAGTTCAGCTTTCCTGCATATTCAGGCTTGAAATCACCTGTTTTCAGTTCTATAACTACATAACAGCGTAAATTGATATTATAAAACAACAAATCAATATAAAAATCATCACCGCCTACATTCAGATGGTATTGATTTCCCAAAAACGCAAATCCTGTTCCAAGCTCCAAAAGCAGTCTAGTAACATCTCGAACAAGAGCTTGTTCAACATCTCGTTCCAGCATATCCTCTTTGAAAGTAATAAAGTCAAATACGTAGGGATCCTTCATGGTCTGTGCGGCTAATTCGCTTTGTGGAGACGGTAAACGATTTTCAAAATTAGAAACTTTCTCTGCTAAAACCTGTCGCTGATACAAACTGCTTTCAATCTGATGTACTAGCACATTACGTGACCAACCATTTTGTGCTGAATTTTTGATGTACCATTTTCGTTCTTCCAAATTATTTACTTTATCCAGAATAACTATATTATGCCCCCAAGGAATTTGTGCAACAACCTGTTGCACAAATTCTCGTTCCGGATAAGTTTCAGCAAACTTTGCCATATACTTAAGATTACGGACGGAGTAACCTTTGCTTTTCGGAAATGCCAAGCGAATATCAGCAGCAAGATTATCAATAAACTTGCTTCCCCAGGTTTTATGCTCATTAATAACACAACCAATATCATAATAAAGCAGCAGCATATCTGCATTCACATGAAGCGCAGCACGATATTGCGCAGCATTTATTTCACGCTTAATATTTTCAATAATGGAGAGATACTCCGTTGTATTCATCAGCACACCTCTCGCCTCACTTTCATTTAACCATTATTTTTGTTTCACATAATATTATTATATCACAAAGCACTATAAAATTTAAAATTTAAGTATAAGCGCAAGCAAAAAAAGAAACCGCTTAACAAGAAAAACTCCCAACACTTAAATAAACATAAAATCGACCTCCCAAAACCAACATTTCAGCTTTAGGAAGTCGATTTATTTTTTTAATTATTATACGCAGGAGCAGGCCACAAAATGCTGCGGCTCAACCTCGCGCAGTACAGGATTGCCTTTATCACAAACGCCGGCAACAGGGCAATCGCAGCGCTTCATGAAACGGCAGGCATCCGGCAGGTTGATAGGCGCGGTAATTTCGCCCTTGATAACCTGACGCTTGGGCTTATCCTTGCCCACGATAGGCAGAGGAATTGCCGAAAGCAGTGCCTTGGTATAAGGATGCAGCGGATTTTTGAACAGCAGATTAGCAGGTGCTTTTTCTACCATGGTTCCCATATACATAACCGCAATATCATCCGAGAAATATTTCACAACGGACAAGTCATGGGTAATGAAGATATAGGTCAGTCCCAAATCCTTTTGCAGCTGTTTGAGCAGGTTCAGAATCTGCGCCTGAATGGAAACGTCCAGCGCGGAAACAGGCTCGTCGCAAACAATGATTTTTGGGTTCATCGCCAAAGCGCGGGCAATGCCGATACGCTGACGACGGCCACCGTCCAGCTCATGCGGATAGACATTGGCATAGCGCTCTGCCAAGCCAACGGTACGCATCAGCTCCAGAGTGCGTTCTTCAATCGCTTCCCTGCCTTTAATCAGCTTATGCTCGATAATCGGCTCGCTGATAAGCTGCATAACGGTCTCACGCGGGTCCAGAGAAGAGAACGGATCCTGGAATACCATCTGCATCTTCTGGCGCAACGGGCGCATTTCCTTACGGCTCAGCTTGGTGATATCGTTGCCTTGGAAGATGATTTTGCCGCTGGTGGGCTCAATCAGCTTCAGAATGCAGCGTCCGGTAGTGGATTTACCGCAGCCGGATTCGCCTACGATACCCAGAGTTTTGCCTTCCTCCAGAGTAAAGCTTACACCGTCGACAGCATGCAGCTGACCTGCAGCGGTATTAAAATATTTGGAAAGATTTTCGATAACTAACAGCGGAGCATTACTCATTTTTGGTTCCTCCTTAAAGCAAATCCGGGTCTGGAATAAGCGTGGCAGGCTACAAAATGAGTTTTGCTGCCATCTACGGAATGCAGCTCAGGCACGGAGGCAGAGCATGCTTCGGTAGCATAGGGACAACGCGGAGCGAAGGTGCATCCGGGCGGCAAATCCGCCGGGTCAGGCATCAGGCCTTTGATAGGCTCCAGCATTTCGCCCTGTTCCTTCAGGTTAGGCAGGCTGTTGAACAGGCCCTCGGTGTAGGGATGGCGCATATTGTTGAATACATCGTCAACAGTCCCCTTCTCTACAATACGGCCGGCATACATAACTGCCATATCGTCGCAGACCTCGGCAACGATACCCAGGCTGTGGGTAATCATCAGCATGGACATATCGCGGTTGTTGATGAGGTCCTTCATCAGCTCCAATACCTGCGCCTGAATGGTTACATCCAGTGCTGTGGTCGGTTCATCAGCAATCAGCAGCTTGGGGCTGCAGGCCAGCGCGATAGCAATAACTACACGCTGCTTCATACCGCCGGAGAACTGATGCGGATAGTCGTTGGCTCTTGCCTCGGCAATACCAACGAGCTTCAGCATATCCTTAGCCTTTTCCAGAGATTGCTCCGGAGTAAGGTTCTGGTGCAGCTCCAGGCTTTCGGCAATCTGCTCGCCTACGGTCATAACAGGGTTCAGAGCGGTCATCGGGTCCTGGAAAATCATTGCCACGTCGTTGCCGCGCATTTCCTCCAGCTCACGCTCGCTCATTTCGAGTACGTTTTTGCCTTCAAGCTTAATCGTACCGCTTTTGATAACTCCCGGAGGATCCGGAACAAGGTTCATGATAGACAGTGCGGTAGTAGTTTTGCCCGCACCGGTTTCACCTACCAAGCCCAGAGTACGTTTTTTGCCGATAGCGATATCAATGCCGTTTACTGCATGCACATCGCTGTCTTCTGTTTCATAATGGACCACAAGGTCCTTAATATCTAATACTAAATCCATAATGCAGCCCCCTTATTTCTTCAGCTTAGGATCCAGCGCATCGCGCAGGCCATCGCCCAACAGGTTCAAGGCTAATACGGTAAACATAATAGCTAAACCGGGAATAACACAAATGTAGCTGGCATCACGAATATGACCTCTGCCGCCGGACAGCAGCGCGCCCCATTCGGGAGCAGGCGCCGGTACGCCGATACCCAAGAAGCTCAGGGAGGAAGCGGAAATAATAGTAGTACCGATCAGCAGAGTAGTCTGTACGATAATCGGAGATAGGCAGTTCGGCAGGATATGTCTGAGAATAATCTTCCATGTGGGCAGGCCCATCGCATAGGAGGATTCAACATATTCCAAATCGCGCACTGTCATAACGGAAGCACGCACGATACGCGCATAGTTGGTTGCGCAGGATATTGCCAGAGCAATAATCAGGTTAATGGTGCTGGTGCCCAGCAGAGATACGATTACTACTGCCTTCAGAATGTTAGGAATGGAGTAGAAAATATCAATACCGCGCATGATGATATCATCGGCCTTGCCGCCGTAGAAGCCGGCAATAGAGCCTAAAATGGTGCCAACAAGCAAACCGAAGCCTACGGAACCGATACCGATAGCCATGGAATAGCGTGCGCCGTACATAACGCGGGCAAACAGGTCACGGCCGTATTCATCGGTGCCAAACCAGTGCTCCCCGCTGGGAGGCTGCAGCTTAATAGCCAGGTTCTGACCGATAACATCGGTTTCATAGTTGAATACCAAGGGACTTACTAGAGCGATGACGCACAGCAGTGCCAGAAAGGCCATGCCGATTACAGCGCCCTTATTTTTCAGCAGACGATGCCAGGTTTCCTGGAACATGGTGCGTCTTTTAGTTCTTTTCTTTGCAGCCATCTTCCTCACCCCTTCTTGCTGTACTGTGCCTTGATACGCGGATCAAAGAATGCGTATACCAGATCGACAATCAGGTTAATCAGGCACATCAAAATAGAACACAGAATAATAGAACCTGTTACCATCGGAATATCACGTCTGGTAATAGATTCGTATACCAGACGGCCGATGCCGGGCCAGCTGAATACGGTTTCAGCCAGTACGGAGCCGGTGATAACCAAAGACATTTGCAGACCGATAGCAGTTATAATAGGAATCAGTGCGTTTTTCAGACCATGCTTGTAGATTACACGATGCTCGCTGCAGCCTTTGGCACGTGCGGTGGTCATATAATCCTGACGCATAACGTCCAGCATGGAGGAACGGGTAATACGGGTAATCAAAGCTGCCAGACCGAAGCCTACGGTTACAGCAGGCAGAACCAGGCTCTTCCAGCCGAAGTTGCCGCCGGTCGGGAATAATCTCAGATGCAGAGCAAAGATAATAATCAGCATCAGGCCCAGCCAGAAGTTAGGCATGGATGTACCGAACAGAGCGAAAATCATGCCTGCGGTATCCTTCCAGGTGTTCTGGTGGATAGCGGTGTAGATGCCCAAGGGAATGGATACCAAAGTAGCAATAATAACAGCAGCGCCGCCCAGATACAGGGTGTTCGGCAGATATTGGAAGAAGGTATGGAATACATCCTTGTTGGTTACATAGGATTTGCCCATATCACCTACAAGCATACCTCTCATATAGTTAAAATATTGCAGCAGGAAAGGCTGGTCCAGACCAAGATCATGGCGGATCTGATCAATCATTTCCTTCGAAGCGCCGTCGCCGGCAATCATCATTGCGGGGTCGCCCTCAGTAAGACTCATTGCCCAGTAAATCAGAAAAGAGGTTACTAAAATTACCGGAATCAAACTGAGGAGTCTGTTGACAACATATTTAAGCATTCAACAAAGCTCCTTTCCGTAGAACTCAAATAAAAGGTGCTATGATAAAACAAGAGAGGACTACGCCTCCCTTGTTTTACGCCTTTGTAAATTTTTCAGCAAAATTATTTAGCGATATAAGCATGACGCCAATCGTGGTTGCCGCCGCCGTAGAAATATTGACCTTTCAGTTTTTTATTGTAGGCAACTACCAGGTTAGCAATGTACAGAGGAACCTGCGGGCATTCGTCAACCAGGTATTTTTGCAGCTCAACGCCAGCTTCCATGCGTTTGTTCTGATCCTTCAGGGTTGCAACATCATCAATCAGCTTGTCAGCCTTCGGATCGGAGAAGTGATGATAGTTGGAACCGGAACCGGTGTAGAACAGGTCGCGATATACGAAGTCAACCTTGGAGTCTTCGTTCCAGCGCCACAGGAACAGGCTTTGTTTGCCGTCCTTGCAGGCAGCCTTCAGAGCAGCTTGCTCCATCGGAACCAGATCTACGGTAATACCGATTTGTGCCAGGTTAGCTTGGATAACAGTTGCAATCTGCTCATAGGGAGCGCCGGTTGCATAGGTCAGAGTGGTTTTGATAGGACCGGTTACGCCGGATTCCTTCATCAGCTGTTTAGCACGCTCCAGATTGTAGTCATAGCCGGGCATTTCATCATAGAAGCCCCACAGACCACGGTTCAGAATGGTTTTTTGCAGAGTGCCTTTGCCATTCAGAGCAGCGTCCAGAACGGATTTCTTGTCGATTGCGCAAGCTACAGCCTGACGCAGTTTTTGGTTATCCCACGGTTTCTTTTCAACATTGAATGCAAAGTAGAACAGACGGGTACCGGGTTGTTCGTAAACAGTGATATTCTTGTCATCCTTCAAGAATTTCAGATCGCTGATAGGCGGATTTACGCATACATCGATTTCGCCGGCCTGCAGAGCCATTACACGAGCAGAAGCTTCGATCATCGGACGGAATTCGATAATATCGGATACGCCGGGAGCAAAGTTTTCGGTTGCAGGCAGGTTGTTGCCCCAATAATCCTTAACCTTGGTCAGACGGCAGTATTCGCCTTGAACCCATTTGTCATATTTGTAAGGGCCGGTGCCGATAAGCCACGGCTCTTTTACGCCATCATCATAAGCCTTTTTGGATTGGATGGACAGAGGAACGGAGGACAGAGATTGAATGAACTCGTTGTTATAGGAGCTGATTTCGATTTCAATCTGATATTTGTCTTTAACGGTAGATTTTACATAGCCTGCCAGAGCGGATTTGATAACGTTTTTCATTGCCATATCCAGGGTGAATTTAACGTCATCTGCAGTCATCGGAGTCTTTTTACCGTCGTTGAAGTATACGTCCTTACGCAGGTTCATGATGATATGGGTATCATCTACGAACTTCCAGTCGGTAGCCAGACCAGGGCCGAAACGCTCCTTGCCTTGAGAGCCGTTATTGAAGAATACCAGAGTCTGGTGAGTGTTCTTCAGAATAACGTTGTTGGCAGCGTCCTGTTGTTTTTGCAGGTTAAGGTTGTTGATATCGGCATCGGTACCGATAACCAGCTTCTCCTTGTGTGCAGTACTGCCGTTGTCAGCTTTTTTGTCATCGCCGCCGCAGCCTGCAACAGCCATAGCAAGAATCATCAAAGCTGCCATGATGAGCACTAATAATTTTTTCATAATGCACCTTCCTTTCAAAATTGCATTTAATGACTACTTCCATTGTACACTATGAAAGAACTTTATGCAAGACACAATTTTGTCAATAGTTCTACACTTTTAGTTCATCGTTTAAATTTCTCTGCCCTAAAATGCTTTTACAATAATAAATGCGCAGCCAAACTGCGACTGCGCATTATAAAACACTGTTCTTGTATGAAGGACTGCTCTTACATCATCTTCAAAAACCTGTCATACATAGCCAAAAAGCTCTGCATGAAGCTCTTAGCCTTTGCCAGATCCTCTGCATCCGGATGGCTGGCAGCAGCAGCCCAACGGGCTTCGCTTTCCGGACTGGGGCTGTGCGGGCTGCCTGCCGGCATCTTGCGCATCATAGCAATCAGCGCCGGGTCAATCGCGCCGCGGATAGATAAAGTACCCAGTACCTTGCAGTCCTTGTTCATTAATACGCCTGCATTTACCAGGGAGCTTACAGCGTGGTCACTCGCCGGGTCTGCGCCCAGGGTTTGGAACAGCACTACTTTTTTACCGTGCAAATTCTCCAGATATTTTTTCATCTTCGCATTCGGTGCGCCCTTGTCAACCCAATAGCCTGCCACAACAACAGCGAAGTCATCCGCAGCCGGAGCAGCGTCGACCTGCGCCAGCACGCAACGTTCGCCTGCAGCCTCAGCCAGAGCCTTGGCAACCTTTTCCGTATTACCGGTTTTGCTGTCATAAACGATTAAAATGTCCTGCATAGTAGTACACTCCTTTTATTTCATATTCTTCATAATGCCCATCATCTTCTGGCCGGCCTGCTCCATCAGTCCCGGTTTGCCGTAAAGCGCATACTCCGCAGCTGTCAGCAGCACTCTGTCCATCTGACGATAGTAATATTTGCCCTTCGCCGTAAAGAAATACTTGCCGTCCACAGCATAAAGCAGGTCCAAAAACTCCCACTGCTCCAACAGCGGCGCAAGCAGGCTTTCCCAATCCGCATCGCTATACTGCTTCAGCAAAGCAAAATTAAACCTGCCGGAATCACACTGTCCGGACAGCTTTTCGAGGAGCAGATAGTTTTCGTTATGCTTGCCCATGCCCATGACAGCGTACTGTCCGGCAGTAGCCTTTTTTACATAGTCGCTTCGGTCCATAGTCTTCATATAATTATACATTCCCATGTGACCGCCGCAGGCTGCACCGCAGGTAATAATGTTGGCACCGCTCTTCACCAGCGTATTATAGCCGCTGCGTTCGTCATCACGCATTGCCCAATGGCAGCAGCTCAGCGCCTTGGCTCCCTGCTCTGCAAGCAGCGCATCGGCAGCGACGAACATTTCCGCCAGCATTCTGTCATTATAATTATATTTGATATTGCCCTTGGCAATCGCCTGACCTAAGGGAGATTTCGGCATAATCTGCAGCTTGTACAAATCCATGCCGCTCACGCCGCAGGCCAGCGCCGTTCTGATATCGTCCAGCAGCATCGCCTGCGTCTGGCCGTTCAAGCCGTAAATCAGGTCGATGATAACCTTTACGCCTTTAGCCGCAACCTCTTCGAGCTTGGCCGTTACCTCTTCCTTGGCATTAAGCCTGCCTAAGGAGCGGCGCAAATGCGTATCAAAGGCCTGCACGCCGAAGCTGAAGCGGTTCACGCCGCCGGCAATGCAGGCAGCGAGCTTATCCGCCGATAAATCATAGATACTGCTTTCAAAGGTTACCTCGCAGTCATCCGCCAGCTTTGCTACACTGTGAATTTTGTTCAGCAGCGCACTGATTTGCGCAGGATTCAGCACGGACGGCGTACCGCCGCCAAAGAATACAGCTTCCGGTCTTTGCTTGGCAAAAACGCCCTGCGCTGCAGGAAATCCAGCTCCGCCAACAGCGCCTGCACATATTCTTCCACCTGCTCCGCCTCAAAGGGATTGCGGTAAAAGCTGCAGTAGGAGCAGCGCAGATTGCAGAACGGAATATGCAGATACAGCGCCGTCGGCTGCTGCGGCTGCAAAGCAAACTCCTGCAGCATCGTCCCCGCCATCATCCCCGGCAGTGGTTTGGTCTTGCGCGGAACATAGGTCAGATCTTTGAAGCTTGCTTCAACAGCAGTTGCCCCCGATTGGCCGGCAAGAGCCTTATAATCATCGCGCTCATAAAACGCCTGAATATTTTTTGCATAATCAATCATCAGCCTACTCCTTTACTGCATCAGGATACATTTTTGCTGCCATGTAGCGTACTGCCTTAGGATATTCCAAGCCAGGATTGAGCAGGAACAAATCGTCCGGCAGGAAAAATACCTGCTTATTTTTTACCGCATCGATGGAATTCCACGCCGGGTTGCTCATAATCTCCAGCTTAGGATTGCCATCACTATCTCTGGGCGCACCCATAGAGGTGATAAAAATTACCTGCGGATTTTTCTCCAGCAAATCCTCTAAGCTGTAGGGAGCCTTGTCAGGCTGAGTTCCCATCGGTCCGCTGACAGGCTTGGTTTCGCCCTGTACTACGTTGCGTAATTTAAGCATTTTGGCACAGCAGCCGGCAATACTGGTTTCCTTTTCCATAGTAATACCCATGCTGGTGGTATGCAGAATCGCTACGCTACGCTCGCTTTTAGGCAGCTTGCTTACTGTAGCATTGATATCCTTATCGAGATTTGCCACAACCTTCTGCGCCTTATCATCCTTACGCATTATTTTGCCAATGGTGAGCATGCTGTGCTTAACATCCTCATAGGATTTCAGATTCAGCACAACAACTGGAATATTGTTGGATTCCAATGTATGCAGATAACGCTCGTGCATGCCCTTGTAAGCAATTACCAGATCAGGCTTCAGCTCCACGATTTTTTCTACATTGATATTAAAGATAAAGCCTACCTCGGCAGCATCCTTGGCAAAAGCGGGCACCTTGCCTACCTGTGTTTTGGCACGGCCGACAACCTTGCCGTCTACAGCCTGCACCAGCTCTAAAAAAGACGGCGATAAAACAACGATTCTTTCGGGAGCCTTCTTCAGAGTAACAATACGTTGGTTATCATCGGTGATTTTTATTGCGGAGCCTGAACCGGAGCTGCCGGTTAGCGGTGTGCAACCGCTTATACATAAGCATACCATAAGAACTGTAAAAATTAAAGTGAAAACTTTTCGCATAATAATTCCTCTTAGACAAACAAAGCAGGCCACAGAGCCTGCTTTATTTGTTATTTTGCTTTACCGGTTATGTTTAGAATTTGTATTCCATGCCAACTCTGTACATACGGCCAAGATTACCGTCAGAATAAGGACCAAAGTTCTGGTGGTTGCTGATGTTGTCAATGCCCAGATAAATCTTGGTATCCTTGTTGAGATGTCTGGAAGCCATGATATTGGCAATGGTGAAGTCCTTGGTTTCGTAAACGAAGTTACCCATAGTACTCTTATCACCGTTATTGAAATAATAGTTGATATTAGACACAAGGTCAAAGCTCAGATCCCAAGCATAAATATTTTCCGGCTGATAGGAAACGCCAAATGTTACCTGATGCTTAGCTCTGTCTTTCAGACGAGTTCCCGCTGTTTTGTCTTTAGCATCCAGGAAGGTATAACCGGCGTTAAGATAAATATCCTTACCGATTCTATGGGAACCGTACAATTCCACACCCTGCAGTAATGCTTCTGGAATATTTTCATAAGCCATAATCCTGTCGCCTGTAACGCCGGGATAGATATCAGGATAATTTTCTGTCATTTTACCTGTCCAGTAGGTGCCAATCAAATCCTTAACTTCATTTCTGAATAAACCAAAATGGACTGTAGATCTGTCTCCCCAATCCTTTTCTACAGATAATTCATAGCTCAAGGATTTTTCCGGCTTCAAATCAGGGTTACCAACATAGAATTGACCATCGGAACCAGGATTTTTGGCATACATTTCCCAGAAAATGTACAAATCGTTTACAGTCGGAGTTTTATAGCCCTGGCCAACTACTGCCTTGATACGTACATCATCGGCGGCATTATAGGTTGCAGCTAAGTTACTTGTCAGCTTGTTGCTGAACTGATCACTGTGGTCAAAACGAACGGAAGGAATAATCAGCCATTTATCATTCGGTCTGAATTCGTCTTGAACATATGCTGCCATGTAATTAATAGCTGCCTTATCAAAAGCGTCACGAGCACTAGAACCACTCAAAGATGTATTCGGTTTCTTTAAGCGTGTACCCTCGCTCTCATCCTTACGATATTCAAAACCAGCGGTCAGCTTATTCTTATCACTAAGGTTAAAGGTATCCTTGCCTTCAATAACGCTCAGGGTACGTTTGATAGTATCAATCTTAGGAGCGTCCAGCTTCCAAGCTCCTGGCCTTCCCCCCATCGTCATACGTTTAAGATCCTGGTTCTTGTAATGCTTATCAAAAACAGATTTATAAGCTCGGAACATCCAGTCCTGCTTATCGTCAGAACCCTGATAAGTAATAGCATAGTCAGTACGCTTATTATCGTTATAGATTGTTTTAATTTTATCTTGATATGGCGTCATAGGAGTTATAGGGGTTCCTGGTTTATTCATAAATGTTCTGGTTGGCGCACCAGCTTGCTGAGTTTTTTCTTTTAACCTGCTAAAATCAAGTCCCAGTTTATTGCCATTATCAAAGGTATAGCCAACATTTACTGATAACGGCTGTTCCTCACCATAAAAATTATAATCAGCATAAGAACCAGTAGGTGCTTTATCACTAGGATTTAATACATCATAAGGTCTGCTATTATTCAGGCCCGCATTAATTTTATAAGAGTAATTCTTCTCCGCTCCCTGCAAATAAAGATTGCTCTTATAGCCAGCGCCCTTACCGTTTTCATACCAGCCATATTCATAGTTAATAGACGCAATAGTCTTATTCGGAGTTTTTGTAACAACGTTAATAACACCGCCCATAGCATCACTGCCATACAGTGCGCCAGCAGGTCCGCGGATAATTTCAACTCTTTCAACATCCTCCATGCGGATACGGTCTACGTCCCATGCATTAGCAGAGTTGTAAGCAGCCTCGCCGCCTAAACGTTTGCCGTCAACCATAATCAATACGTGACGGGATTCACTGCCGCGAATGCTGACATTGCTGCGTCCTTGGAAATCGTTGAATACGTTGACGCCCAAAGCACCTTTTAAGGCATCATGCAGGGTTTTAGCCTGTGTCTGCTCCAGCTTTTTGCTGTCAACAATCTCTACGGTCGAAGGGGTTTCCTTAACTGTCATTGCCGTTCTGGTTGCGGTAACAACCATGGTGTCCAAGGAAAATTCCTGTAAATTCTCCTCAGCAGCAAATGCAGTCCCCCCCCCACAGTACACTACCGGTCAACAGGGTTGTCAGGACTAACTTAGATAGTTCTTTTTTCTGCATACTCATACCACTCCTTAAAATATATACCAATCACAGCTATGACAGATTAAAATTCGGCAAACTCTGCCATAGCCAAAACCAGTCATTTACACATATGTCTATTCAGACATATGTGTTTTTTTGTGCCTATATCCGTTTTCGGAATCAATACTGTTTACAAGTATATCATTTAAAGATTGCGGTGTCAAGAAAAGTATGAAAACTGTTGCGATTTATTTTTACATAAAAAATATTAAAACCAACAAAAATTTTTACATGATACGAACCAGAATATTTTATATTCCATTTATCTGTTGCAGATAACAAAAAAAACTCCCAATTTCTTGGAAGTCTTGAATTGCAGTTGGTGGCGGCGCACGGATTTGAACCGCGGACACTGCGGGTATGAACCGCATGCTCTAGCCAACTGAGCTACGCCGCCATTTGGAGCTGATGACCAGGATTGAACTGGTGACCTTATCCTTACCAAGGATACGCTCTGCCGACTGAGCTACATCAGCAATATTTAGTTGGTTGCGGGGGGCGGACTTGAACCACCGACCTTCGGGTTATGAGCCCGACGAGCTACCAACTGCTCCACCCCGCGATGAAAGTTGGTGGATGGGGTTGGATTCGAACCAACGAAGCGAAACGCGGCATA
>ERZ791624.579-NODE-579-length-24144-cov-2.342563_pt1 | contig 24144 bp, 26 predicted proteins | sample MGYA00510058_ERZ791624 | MGnify/ENA primary metagenome ERZ791624 (study PRJEB30046, sample SAMN00715158) | human gut metagenome | study: EMG produced TPA metagenomics assembly of the A metagenome-wide association study of gut microbiota in type 2...
CGCGGAGCCGAAAGGGGGGGGGAAGGCTGAAGCTGAAGCGAAGGAAGCAGCGCTGAGAGAAAAAGAAGAAGCCAAGCAGGCCAAGGAAGCGGAGCGTGCCGCCAAAGCTGCGGAACGTGAGCGCATTGCAGCAGAACGTGCTGCACAAAGAAGCAGCGGCCGCCAAACCAAGAGCGTGTTGGACAAGGTATTTGACAGCGCCGTCAATTCCGCTACCCGCACAGTCGGCAGCCAAATCGGCAGCAAGCTGGTACGCGGTATTTTAGGAAGTCTTTTTAAAGGTAAATAAAAAAATTCAGGACTGACGCACAGCCAAGGCGTCAGTCCTTTTAGTTTAGACATAAAAGCTATAATTATTTTTTGATTACCAGAGCCTGCAGCAGCAAATCCTCGGCAGCATCTGCCGGATTGCCGATAGCATGACCTTCGCCGCTGGGACAGTGCACCTTATCGCCCGCATGCAACGTCATAGCCTTGCCGTTATCGTTGTACTCAGCAGTTCCCTGCAACACCACGATAGTTTCGCTGTTACCGTCATGGATGTGATAGCCAAGGCTACAGCCCTGTTTAAGAGTTACCTTAGCGTACATTACTACGCTGTCATTAAGCATGCTTTCGTCAAGATAATGTTCAATAATTACGTCACCATTGCCACCAAAGCGGTTGGCGCAGATATCTGTTTTGCTGTTTATTATTTTCATAAGCAAAGCCCCCTCTTTTTTTACTGCTTCCATTATATGCCTATTTCGTGCTGCAGGCAAATATTTCTCTGCCAGCATATATAAGTTATCTCCTTGACACTTACTGACAAAAACATTATACTTATTCTAACAACTTCATAAACAAAGCTTAGAGTGAGTCTGAAATTTAGCTCATGAAGGGGTACACCACCACGGGTGTAGCTTTTTCATGAGCTTTTTTATTACCCGAAAGGAGAAAATCATGCTTATCAACGGAGAAGAAAAGGCTTTAGCCTGCCCCACCGCTCTCAGCGAGCTGCTTACACAGCTTGGCTATCGCACTGCGTTTGTTGCCGTAGAGCTTAACGGCAATATCATCAAGCAGACAGACTTTGGCAGTACAACAATTACCGACGCCGATAACTTGGAAATCGTCAGCTTCGTAGGAGGTGGCTGAATGATTAGCAAAGAGGAAATCGTTTCCGCACTTGGCAAAGGACTGACACAGGCGCAGCTCGACGCTCTGCATAACGCGCGCGTTGCTGTCGTAGGCCTCGGCGGACTCGGCAGTAACATAGCAGTCGCCTTAACACGTCTTGGCATCGCTCAGCTTTATCTTTATGATTTCGACAAGGTAGAGCTTTCCAATCTCAACCGTCAATATTATTTTCTTGATGATATAGGGCAATACAAAGCAGACGCCCTTGTGAAGCATTTGCGCCAGATAAACCCCTACGCAGCTTTGCATTCGCAGGTAATCAAGGTAACAGAGGATAACATCCCCACGCTTTTAAGTGACTGCGATATTATCTGCGAAGCGCTTGATGATGCTGCCGGCAAGGCTATGCTCGTGAGCACTGTATTGAGTACCTGGAGCGATAAAAAGGTTATCGCCGGCAGCGGCATTGCAGGCTTCGGCAAAGCTGAAGAAATCACCAGTAAAAAAATCACCAAAAATCTTTATCTTTGCGGCGACGGCAGCAGCGATTTTCACGATTTACCGCTCTGCGGTGCGCGCGTCGCACTCTGCGCCATGCAGCAGGCACTGCTTGCCGCACGCATTATTTTAGACTTGGAGGAGAATTAAAATGACTAACGATACATGGACTTTAGGCGGACACGAATTTCATTCCCGTTTTATTTTAGGCAGCGGCAAATATTCGCTGGATTTAATTAAAGCAGCCGTAGAGCAGGCCGGTACGGAAATCCTTACGCTTGCTCTGCGCCGCGCCAACAGCGGTGCTCTTGCCAACATTCTTGATTACGTGCCGGAAAACGTCACCTTGCTGCCCAACACCAGTGGTGCACGCAATGCCGAAGAAGCAGTGCGCATCGCCCGCCTCGCACGCGAGCTTTGCCACACCGACTTCGTAAAAATCGAAGTAATCAAAGACAGCAAATATCTGCTGCCCGACAACCATGAAACCATCAAGGCAACAGAAATTCTTGCCAAAGAAGGCTTCATCGTTATGCCCTATATGTACCCTGATCTGCAAAGTGCACGTGACATGCGTGATGCCGGTGCTGCCTGCATCATGCCGCTGGGCGCACCGATCGGCAGCAACAAGGGCCTTTGCACCAAGGACTTCATCCAAATTCTGATTAACGAAATCAACCTGCCGATTATCGTCGACGCAGGCATCGGCAAACCTTCTCAGGCCTGCGAAGCTATGGAAATGGGTGCAGCGGCTATCATGGCGAACACCGCGATTGCCAGCGCCGGCAACCTGCCGCTCATGGCCAGTGCCTTCCGCGATGCCATCAACGCCGGCCGCAAGGCTTATCTTGCAGGCTGCGGCAGTGTCCGCGATACTGCCAGCGCAAGCTCCCCGCTGACAGGCTTTTTGCATGATTGAGGTGACAGCATGAAGAACGAAGATAAATTTTTCAATAATAGCATTTATGATGAACAGGCAGCAGCCTTCAGCGAAAAACAGCTGACCGATCCGATGCAGTATCAGGAAGGCATGGAAATTATCGACTCCGATATTTTTGATAAGGTGCAGACTGCCCGTGCTGCTTACGATTACAACAAATACACAAAAGCAGACGTGCGTGCGGCACTCGCTCACAGCGAGCGTACGCCCGATGACTTCGCCGCCCTGCTTTCGCCTGCTGCTCTGCCTCTTTTAGAGGAAATTGCCCACGCCGCACAGGTCGAGCGCCAGCGTTATTTTGGCAATAACGTCACCTTTTTTACGCCGCTGTACATTGCCAACTACTGCGAAAACTACTGCATCTACTGCGGCTTCAACAGTCACAATAAAATTCAGCGCGCCTGCCTGAGCAGCGAGCAGATTGCTGCCGAAATGCAGGCCATCGCCGCCACCGGCCAGCAGGAAATCCTTATTCTTACCGGCGAAAGCCGCAAGATGAGCGACGTGCATTACATCGGTGAAGCCTGCAAGCAAGCCCGTCAATACTTCAAGGTAGTCGGCGTAGAGATTTATCCGCTCAACAGCGATGAATATGCTTACCTGCATGAATGCGGCGTAGATTACGTAACTGTTTTCCAGGAAACATATAACAAGGATAAATACGCTCAGCTGCATCTGGCAGGTCATAAGCGCGTATTTCCCTACCGCTTTTACGCACAGGAGCGTGCACTGCGCGGCAAGATGCGTGGTGTCGGCTTCGCCGCTCTGCTCGGCCTCGACGACTTCCGTCGCGACGCCCTTGCTACCGGCCTGCATGCCTACCTGCTGCAAAAGAAATATCCGCATGCGGAAATCGCCTTCTCCTGCCCCCGCCTGCGCCCCATCATCAACAATGACAAGATTAAGCCGATGGACGTTCACGAACGTCAGCTGCTGCAGGTTGTCTGTGCCTACCGCCTGTTCATGCCCTTTGCCTCGATTACCGTTTCCAGCCGCGAATGTGCACGCGTGCGTGATAACCTGATGCTCATTGCCGCCAACAAAATTTCCGCCGGCGTCAACACTGGCATCGGTGCGCACAGTAAAAAGCAGGAACTGGGCGATGAACAGTTTGAGATTGATGACAGCAGAAGTCTGCAGGAAATCTACGATGCCCTGCTGAAAATCGGCCTGCAGCCTGTAATGTCGGAGTACGTTTATGTCTGAGCTGCCGCTGATTGCCGTTACGGACAGCGCCAGCTGTCCCCGCCCGCTGCCTGAACAAATCGAACGTCTGACAAAGCTGACGGAGCTGCGTCCGCAGGCTGTCATCCTGCGCGCGAAGTCTTTAGACAAAGCAGCCTATCGCACGCTCGCACTGCAAGCACAGCAAAGCTGTAAAGTTACAGGCATACCGCTTATTTTGCACAGCGATTGGCAGCTTGCACATGATCTTGGCATAAGCAAACTGCATCTGCCGCTGGCGCTGCTACGCCAAATGCCGGCGTGCAAGCGTACGCATTTCACCTGGCTTTCTACCTCAGTTCATAGCGTTGAAGAGGCAATCGAAGCACAAGCGCTTAGTGCTACCGTGCTCATCGCCGGACACATCTACACTACGCAGTGCAAGGCAGGCCTTGCACCGCGCGGTCTTGGCTTTCTGCAGGCTGTCTGCAGCGCTGTAAGCTTGCCGGTTTACGCCATCGGCGGCATAGGCTTCGATGCTGCGCAGCACGCCGAACTCAAAGCGAATGGAGCACGCGGAGCGTGCGTAATGAGTGCTTATATGAGGCTGTAATAATGTTTGGTAAAAGTTGTGAAAAATCGCCCTGCAAAATTTGACATCGGCCTCCAGAACATCTATGATTAAGAGAGGAATTTGTAAGCAACATATTTATTTCTGTCCCAAAGCACAAGAGGAGGCAAAACGAAATGACTATGAATATTTGGCATGACATTGACCCCAAACGTATCTCTCCTGACGATTTTATGGCAGTTATTGAAATTCCCAAAGGCTGCAAGGTAAAGTACGAGCTGGACAAGGAAACCGGCCTGCTCAAAATGGACCGCATCCTGTACACCGCAACCCACTATCCTGCAAACTACGGCTTTATTCCCCGTACCTATGCAGCAGATAACGACCCGCTGGACGTATTGGTTTTATGCTCCGAAAACGTTGTACCAATGACCTTGATGCGCTGCTACCCCATCGGCGTTATCATCATGGAGGACAGCGGTGATATGGACGAAAAAATCATTGCGATTCCCTTCGGCGACCCGATGTATAATTCCTACAAATCCATCAGCGAGCTGCCGCAGCATATCAGCGATGAAATGATTCACTTCTTCAGCGTGTATAAATCACTTGAAGGCAAAAGCACCGCTCTTGAAGAGGCACATGATGTAGACAAGGCAAAGGAAATTATCAAGCAGTGCCAACAGCGCTATAAAGATACCTTTTGCTGAAAATTAAAAGCATAAAAATGGCTGTTGCGTAAGTTTTCTTACGCAGCAGCCTTTTTAGGTTGAAGCAGCTCTTCCGCCCACAAAAAAAGGACTGCCTTTCGCAAATGCGTCCACAGCCATAAAATAAGGGAAAGCGTATTTAGTTAAGAAGCAGCGGCTCACGCCAATGCTTCTTTTTAGTTGCCGCGTACATACTCGCGCGGCACACGCGGGCTCACGTCGCAGATAATTTCATAGCAGATAGTATCTGCCCATTCCGCAACCAGCTCCATTGGCAGCTCACGGCCGCCAAACACGATGACCTCGCTACCCAACTTAACGTCCGGAATATCCGTCACGTCCAGCATCGTCTGGTCCATGCACACGCGTCCGATAATCGGCGCCTTCATGCCGTTAACCAGCATATACCCGCGGTTAGACAAGCGGCGGCTTACGCCGTCGGCATAACCGATAGGCACAGTAGCAATAACACTAGGTCTCGTCAATGTATAGGTTCTGCCATAGCCGATGGTTTCACCGGGCGGCAGTGTTTTCACAAAAGCAACCTGCGTCTTCACAGTCATAACAGGTTCAAAATCCTTGTAGCAATCAATCATATGCGCCGGGTGCAGGCCATACAGGGTAATTCCCTGACGCACCATATCCAGCTGATATTCCTGCAGCTCCGTCAGCGCAGCACTGTTGGCGATATGCCGGATAGGAATATGCACTCCCTCCGCTTCAATCAGGCGCAGCGCCTCCTGAAAGCGTTCAAACTGATAGGCAGCATACTGCTTATCATCGGCGTCGGCAGTCGCAAAGTGACTGAACACGCCCTCAATATAGATACCGGGCAATGACGCTGCCAGCTTGGCAAACCTGCCGGCATCACGCACATGCACACCGATACGGTGCATACCTGTATCAATCTTAATATGTATTTTAGCCTTCGTATGCAGCTTCAAAGCCGCCGCATTCAAAGCATATAAGCGTTCTTCATCAAATACTGCATGGCTGATATCATAGCGCACGCAGATTTCCGCAACCTCCGGCAGCATTGAGCCAAGCACCAGAATCGGTGTTTCAATACCGGCCTCGCGCAGCTTCACGCCCTCCTGCAGGAGAGCTACCGCAAAAAAGTCTGCACCGTTACGCGCTGCCTCCTGCGCTACGCGCACAGCGCCATGACCATAGGCATCTGCCTTGACGACAGCACATAATTTGGTTGTCGGCTTCAGATTGGCCTTAGCCATCTGCACGTTATGTGCAATTGCATCTAAATTTATTTCTGCCCACGCACCACGTTGAATATGCACAATGGCATCCTCCTAAGCTTATCGTCCATAAAATAAGCCGCAGGCAAAGCATCGTTGCTGCGGCATCAAACTTACCCTGGAATTTTGTTTAGCGTACATTATATTTTACAAAACTCTAGTATTAGCATATAACCAATAGAAGATTTTGTCAATATTTTATTTTTTTATCGAGTTGCAGTTTTTAGCATGCGGACAACCAGAACAGCCATTACAGCCGCCACGATACTTTTTACCAAAATAACTGCGCACTGCCAAAATCACCAGTACCGCTAACAAACCCGCAATAATATATGTTGCCATCAGTCTGCCTCACTTTACAATTATCATCATTCACCATATTAACCAAGAATTCTAGCTATAGTGTAAATCAAAACAATACTTTTGACAAATGAATTCTTTGTGAAAGAGTGACACGGAAAAATTTTTCTTAGAGGAACAATATACTGCTTGCAACATTTTATTTAACTCACCGTATATTCCTATAGCAAAAGTATTTTCCCTATTGCTAAAATCACTGCAGTATACTACAATAAGTCTAAATTGAAACAGAAAGCAGGGTTTACTATGCAATTACCGGAAAAAAAATATATTGCCTCCTTTGATATTGATGCCCAAAACACCTTCACCCCAGTCTGCCCCGACGAGCTGCCGGTTGCCGAAGGCGACACCATCGCTCCCGAGCTGAACGCCCAGGCACAGTTCGCCAGCCTGCGCCTCGCTTCCCGCGACGCGCAAGCCGTTGCGCGCTCTGGATCAGCGACGCCGAGCACGCTCCGCTCACTCCCATCAGCAGTTATCCCGATCTTGATATCCGTTGGCCGGCACATGCTATTATCGGCACCAAAGGCTTTGACTTCATCGACGGCCTTGATGAAGCTGCCTATGATTATCAGGTATTCAAGGGCATTGAAGCAGATAAGCATCCCTACGGTGCCTGCTACCATGACTTGAAGGACACTCTTTCCACCGGTGCCATCGAATATCTGCGTTGCCACGGTATCACCACCGTTATCTGCGGCGGCTGGCAACCGATTACTGCGTAAAAAACACTGTACTGCAGCTGAAGGCTGCAGGCTTCGACGTTATCCTTAACAAAGCTGCCTGCCGCGGCATTGCTTCCGAAACTGTCGCAAGCGCTATGCAGGAAATGGCTGCTGCCGGAGTAAAATTCGTAGAATGCGCCAAGGAATTAGCTGAATAAGACTATTACTGAAAAATGCTGCAGGCTTTGCGCCCGCAGCATTTTTGTTTTACCATAATACTATTCGATTTCACGCAGCGCGTGTGAGTGACCGGTCAGCGAGCATGCGCCCTTTTCCGTAACCACATAGGTATTTTCCGTACCTACCAGACCTAAGCCAGGCAAAGCAATTTTAGGCTCTACGGCAAAGGTCATCCCGGGCTCCAGCGGCTGCTTAAAGCCCTTTGCTATAGCCGGTGCTTCATCCATCACCAAACCAATGCTGTGACCCAGGAATTTACCGCCGTTCATAAACGCATCACCGTAAACATTATCAAACTTTTCCATGGTGCGCAAATACAGGTTTTCAATCGGCTCACCCGGCACCATCATGGACACTACCTCTTGCTCCAGCTCCAGGCAGCGCTGCTGCGCCGTCAAAAGCCTTGCGCATTGCTCATCCTTTTGCAGGCTGCCGAAATAATATACGACAGTCTTATCTGTATGATAGCCGTCAAAACCGCAGGGAACATCAAGATAAACCAGTCGACCGGACTTCAGCTTGCGGAAGGCATTACCGATGGATTGCACCGCTATACAGGTGCCGCCGGTACCGCCGGGGCCGTCAAAGCCGGTGCGTACTAAACCGCTCTTGCCAAAGGAAGCCAGACCGACAACCTCCTCGCCCAAGGACTGGTTAAAGCGCGCCGTTCCGTGCGAACCGCGCTGCACCATCTCGCTGTAAAGCTCGATAGCCAGCTGAGCCTCGCTGATACCTGCATGAATCAGCTTCGGTGCAATAACATCCAGCACGGTTTCGTGAATAGCGCCGGAGCGTTCCATCTGCTGCAGCTCGTAAGCACTCTTGCGCAGACGCAGCTCCTGCAGCTCAGCATCAAAGGAGCCAACCTCTTCGAAGGCAAAATACTTATGCAGCATACGCTCCCAATCCAGAGTAGCCTTCTTCGTTTCTACATACATAATGCGCGGCGCACTGCCATAATAGGCAGCAGCCTCACGAAAGCTGTGCATCGGACGGATATCGCCGAAATGCGATTCGTTTACTGCACGCTCATAGTTGCGGCGCACCCAGAAAATTGCATCCTGCGGACGAATCAGCAGCACGCCTTCCTGCATCGTACCCGTGAAATAATACATTGCAACCTTATGATTGACTGCAGCCATCTCCCAACCGGGATGCATTTCATCCATCAGTCGGCGAAACTTCTCCAGACGCGCCTCCAGCTCACTCGCAGGCACCGGGCGAATAGCATCAGTCAATACAGCAGTCTGCTCCAAAACAGCCATAGCAATACTCCTTTCATTATCAAGACAAAATATTTATCCGTTATTAACCAAGATACTGCAAAATTTCCTTAGCATGCGGTAAAATAATATCCGGCTTAATCGAGCCGTTTTCCACATCTTCCATGGTTGCTTCACCTGTCAGCACCATCACAGAAAGAATGTCATTGTTTAGGCCAAAGGCAATATCAGTTGCCAGACGGTCACCAACCATAGCAATTTCTTCTTTGTTATAACCGGTTTTGTCTAAAACCACGTCCACCATATACTTATAAGGCTTGCCGAAAATCAGTTGCGACTTTTTGCCGGTAGCAGTTTTAATCAGCTCCAGCATCGCACCGGTATCAGGAATGAATTCGCCGCCTTCAATCGGGCAGCGCACATCAGGATGCGTAGCAACGTACGGCACACCCTTGTCAATCAGGCGGCAGGCGGTAGTAAGGCGGTCATAGGTAAGTGTCTGGTCAAAGCCGACAACTACATAATCAGCCCCCTCCTCCAACGTATTCGTCAGCGTAAAGCCTGCTTCCTCAATTGTTGCCAACAGCTGCGGCGTTCCCAGCACAAACAGCTTCGCGCCCGGCTTGTTCTTCTGCATCCAGTTGGTCAACGCATCTGATGAAATCAAGATATTCTCACGTGTAACAGGTACGCCCAATCCGTTCATCTTCTGCACATAATGCTCGTGGCTGCGGGAAGAATTATTTGTCAGCAGATAATATTCCTTGCCTGCTGCCTTCAATTTATCAAAAAAGCCCTCCATACCAGGAATCAGTTCGTTGCCCAGGTTAATGGTTCCGTCCATATCAAAAAGAAAACACTTAATTTTCGCTAAGCGAGCGTAATCATAAGTCATGCTCTATCCTCCATACTTAAAATATAACAATATTATAAAGCATTTGCCTTATTTGTGCTACAATAGACAAGGAAGAAAATCTGAAGTTCAAAAGGAGATTAATCATGAAATATACAACCATTATTTTTGATCTTGATGGTACCTTACTCAACACATTGGCAGATTTAGCTGCCGCTACCAACCATGCTTTAGCAGAGCACAAGCTGCCTCAACGCACCACAGATGAGGTACGCCTGTTTGTCGGCAATGGCATCCGCAAGCTGATTGAGCGTGCGGTACCGGCTGACACGCCTGCAGAACTGCAGGAGGAGGTCTTTGCAAGCTTCAACAAATACTACAAGCAGCACTGTGCCGACAGCACCCGCCCCTACGAAGGCGTGCCGCAGCTTTTGCAGCAGCTGCGTGCTGCAGGCTACCGTACAGCCATTGTTTCCAACAAAGCGGATACGGCGTACAGGCGCTGGCTAAGCAATACTTTGACGGCCAGCTCGACGCTGCCTGCGGCGAGCGCGCCGGCATCGCCAAAAAGCCTGCGCCGGATATGCTGCTGGCAATCATGCGGCAATTAAAGGCTGAGCCTGCAAGCACTATTTACATCGGTGATTCGGATACCGACCTCGACACCGCCCGCAATGCAGGAGTTGCCTGCATCGGCGCCTGCTGGGGCTTCAGAGGCCGTGCCTTTTTGGAAGCGCACGGTGCTAAGCTGTTGGCTGAAAACGTTTGCGATATATGGGAGCTTATAAAGTAAAAGAGGCTGCCTCATGGCAGCCTCTTACTTCATAACTATATTAAGCTAAGCAATTATCCATAAATTTAATCAAGCCTGCTTCTACTTCGTCACGCAGGCACAGCTCATTGTGAATTTCATGACGGAAGCCAGGATACGGCTTTACAGAAACCTTATGTCCTGTTTTTGCCAGCAGATTGGCAACATGATACAAGCCCTCGCCGTAATTGCCGCAGGGATCCTGGTCACCGGCAATCAGATAGCTGGGAATATTTTGCGGCACCTTGGCAGCCCACTCATCATTTTCAATATAATGATACAACTGCACGAAATCATAGCACAGCTCCAGCGTAGTATCGAAGGTATTGAACATATCACCTGCATGATCCGCAACAATTCGCGGATCTGTTGCAATCCAGTCTGCCGGACCGTTGGGATTTTCCACTCTGTCCGTCATGCCGCAGAAAACACGCTCAAACCAAACGCCGCAAGGCTGATACGGATCTGCCTCATAAGCAGCCTTGAATTCTGCATTAACATAGGCATCCTCACATCCCTGCCACTGCGAGCAGACACCGCACAGCATCATACCTTTGATATCCTCACCGTAGATTGACGCATAAGCACGCGCCAGCATAGAACCCCAGCTATGGCCGAAAACGAAATACGGCAGCTCAGGATAAGCCTCTTTAGCAATATCATGCAAAGCCTTTTCATCCTTCAGATAGGTCATATAGCCGCCGGAATGCGGATCACCCAGGGTGCCTCCGTCATAGCCGGTTTTACCGTGACCGAGATGATCATCAGCAAACACTACAAAGCCTGCTTCATTGAACTTACTGATCATATGCAGATAGCGACGTGAATGCTCACCGTAGCCGTGAATCAGCTGTACAATAGCTTTCGGTTTGCCTAAAGGACTGTAGGACCAGGCCTTGATTGTATCTCTGCCGTTGGCAGAAGGGAAGGAAATTTCTCTGATGGACATAATGCGGACCTCCTCGCCTGTAATTATTTATAATATTAAGATAATGATAACACCTGCATTTCCTGCTGTAAAGCAATAATAGCGCTCCAAAGAATGTTTTACGTATTTTTTACACTAAATCCATCCTGCATATCCCTCATAATTTCTGACCAAGGCATACAAAAAACCACTACAACAAATTTGTCATAGTGGCTTACAAAATCTATTTTTAATTTTAACGGTCAGCTTAGCACTGAACTGTTTTACCGCTTATATTGATATACCGCAGTCTTTATTTATTTTTCAGCACATAGAACGGATCGATATTTTGTCCGTCTGCCAATACCTCATAATGAATATGCGGACCAGTGCTGTAGCCTGTACTGCCGACAAAGCCGATGATCTCGCCTTTGATTACCTTCTGCCCTACAGCAACGGCAATGCCGCTCATGTGGCCATAGGCTGTTTCGTAGCCATTACCATGATTTATACGTACATAGCGCCCGTAGCCGCCGTTCCAGTCGGCCTGTTCAATCGTACCGGCAGCCGTCGCATAAACCGGTGCGCCGAAATCCACTGCTATATCCAAACCGGGATGCCAGTCATAGCCGCCCTCAATCGGACCGGTGCGCACACCGTAATTACTGCTGATAGTACCGCCGTCGGTAGGCCATTTATCCGGGAAGGATGCCATCCCGCCACCGGAGCCTTCAACCTCACTCAAAAGCTCACTGACAGATTTCTTGGTACCGTCCAGCATCTTTTTGATATTAGCATTTTGCGCTGTCAGCACTGCCATAGTCCCGGTAATATCCATTTTAGCAGGCCCGCCCTTGCCTGTATAAGACGTATTGGCAGACGTTTCCTTTGCCGCTGTCGAATCAACCATACTGGTACCTTCGCCCAGCTTGCTGCTGTCTACATCACGGATAACGGCACGGCGCAGTTTTTTCTCCAGATTAGAGATTTCCGCCATGTCACGCAGCATTCTTTCGTTATCCTGCAACAGCTTCTGCAGCTTTGTCTGCTGCTCAGCCTTATTTTGCTTATAGGCAGCATAATCAGTTGCTTCGCTACGATAATCTGACAGCTGATGATATAAATAGCCGGCTGTGCCGACTGCTCCGACAAGCACCAGGGCAGTAACAGCAATGCCTGCCTTGAGCTTAGCATACGAAAACTTTACTACCTTGCCGTTTGGCAAGCGCAGCTCACATTTCCTTTCCTCCATTATTTTAATTACCTCACTTGAAAAGACCAAAGCGTTGGCCTACTGCCAACAATCTGCGTCCCACAAAGGGCACGTTGTCCAAATCCTCTTTATTCAGACCACCGCAGGCAAGCAGCGCCAATGCATAGACAGGAACAGCTGCCGCCATAGCAAACAGCACACACCACATACCCATGCTTTCCGTAAGCATCAGCACGCCGTAAATCGCCGCGCCCATAACACCGGAAGCAAAGCATGGACGGATAATGCTGCCAACAGAGAAGCTATAGCCTGTCAGCTTGTAAATAAAGCCCATATTGATAATCGCTGCCACGGCAAAATCTGCTACCGTCGCCATCGACGCACCACGGATGCCCAGCTCCGGCACAGCAGTAAGATACCAGCTCATAACGATTTTTACAATGCAGGCAATAATCATATTGATTACAGGGATTGCCGTGCGGCCAAGGCCTTGCAGAATACCTGTACTGATCTGATGCATACCTAAAAACAGAATACCGATGCTCATTGTCTGAATCGCAGGCGCCGCACCGGGAGCGTTATATACGAGCGCCGCAACCTTTTCTGCCAGACAATAGAGGCCCATAAAGCACGGGAAGGTGATAATCATTGCCACGCGGAAGGCAATGCGGATTTTATCACGGATAGCATCAAAGCTGCTCAGCGCACGCGATTCGGAAATAGACGGCACCAGACTGATGGTCATCGCAGCAGTAAAAATTGTTGCCAGATTAACCAGCGGTACAGCCATACCAGTCAGATAACCGAACAGCTCAGTCGCATGATGAATATTAAAGCCAGCTGCTTCCAGACGCTGCGGCACAATCAGAAGGTCAAGGTTAGCACCTATTGGCAGCATCAGACTGGTCAGCGAAACAGGCAGAGCCAGCTTCAGCAGACGCTTGATGATATGTCCGGCACTTTCTACCGGCGCACTGTCATCCTGCTCTGCCATTTCCTTTTGCAGACGCTGCTTAAGACGGCGATAGAACCACATCAGCACCAAAAGTGCGCAGAACGCGCCTACGCCGGCGCCCATGCTGGCACCGCCTGCAGCGAACGCCAAACCGTACGGCATAAAGAGGTCGGCAAAAACGAGCATGGTAATAACACGCGTCAGCTGCTCAACAATCTCACTGACCGCCGTCGGCGTCATAATCTGCCAGCCCTGCAGATAACCGCGGAAGCTGGCCAGAAAGGTTACGAAGAAAACCGCAGGCGCCAGAGCGATAATAGAATAATACGCACGACTGTCGCGGATGATATGGTTATTAACCAGCCAGTTCGCACCGAAAAACAGTGAGGACGAAAACAAAAGGCCCGTCAACAGCAGCACTCGCAGCGAAACATTAAAGACTCGCTTGGCACCGCGATAATCCTTGTTCGCCAGCTTTTCAGACGTGATAATGGAGATAGCAACCGGTACACCGGCACTAGATACAGTGATTGCCATCAGATAGATTGGAAAGCCCATCTGATACAGGCCGATACCTTCGCCACCCAATACACGTGATAAAATAATCCAGTTCAGAGAACCGATAACCTTGACCACAATACTGGAGGCCGTAAGGATTAAGGTTCCCTTTAAAAATTTGCTATTCGAAGCTTTAGAATCTGCGCTCATAAAATCCCCTTGTTTATAGATAGATATACATTATAATTATCCTCTTTTCCGCGTGATTTTACAAGTACTTTTAACACATTTGTCATAAACACATCACTGCTTTTTGCTTGCATAACTGTCTTTATATGCTAAAATTAAGTTAAGACCAAAATTATGTTGTAAAAGGAGCGATGCAAAATGAAATCCACACATGCTTTATTAGCTTTCGGTGCAGCAATCTGCCTTGCAACCACCTGCAGCCTGAGCGCCTATGCTTCTCCGCTGAAGAATTATGACGCAGGCAAGGTTGCTATTGATGCAGGCATTACTCTGCCATCCAGTCTTAAAGGTGACAACTATAAATTCAGCAAATCCAACAGTACCTATCTTGGCGCAACTGTCGGCATCGGCCAAAAAACTGCTTTAAACTACAAATGGAATAATTACAAAGCAGACGAAGCCAAAACCCGCGCCCAACAATTCAATATTATGTATAAAGTTCTGCCTGGTATTTCCGCTTACGCAGGTTATCTGAACGCTGATACCTCCGGTGACTTTGGCGGTAAAACCAAAAACTCCGGTCAAATCGGTCTGCAGGCTGCCTATGACATTCCCGCACTCTTCACTGTTTGGGGAAATGTGGGCTACGGCAACAGAAACAGCGGCTATGAAATCGGCATCAGCAAACCTATTCTGAACAACCTGGAAGTTAACGCTTCTTACTACAATCAGACATTTGATGATGCTTTTGGCGAAGACCTCGACATGAAGGCTAAAGGCGTTAATCTGGGTTTAACTCTCAAATTTTAATTTGTCAGCTGCGGCTAACTAAATTAAAACAAAAACTAACGGATAATTATTATTGACAACTGTATCAGCCTGTGTTATTATATAAGTGTCAAGGGCACACAAGCTGTGCAAGTCAAAAATAAAATTAAGCAATGCAATATAAAAACATGGAGGGAACTAATATGAAAAAATTTGTATGTCAAGTATGTGGTTATGTATATGAAGGCGAAGCTGCTCCGGCAAAATGCCCGCAATGCGGCGCTCCCGCTTCCAAATTCCAGGAAATAGCTGCTGAAATGGGCTGGGCTGCTGAGCACGTTGTAGGCATCGCTTCCGACGTTCCTGAAGATATCAAAGCTGACCTGCGCGCTAACTTCAACGGCGAATGCTCCGAGGTTGGTATGTACCTGGCAATGAGCCGCGTAGCTTTCCGCGAAGGCTATCCGGAAATCGGACTGTACTGGGAAAAAGCTGCTTTCGAAGAAGCTGAACATGCTGCTAAATTCGCAGAACTGCTGGGCGAAGTTGTAACCGACTCCACCAAAAAGAACCTGGAAATGCGTGTAGAAGCTGAAAACGGTGCAACCGCAGGCAAAACCGACCTGGCTAAACGCGCTAAAGCACTGAACCTGGATGCTATCCATGACACCGTTCATGAAATGGCTCGTGACGAAGCTCGCCACGGCAAAGCTTTCGCAGGCCTGCTGAAAAGATATTTCGGCAAATAATTAACCAATAAAAATTAATAAGGCTTAATAAGGCTCCCGCTGAGCAATCTTAACGGATTACAGCGGGAGTTTTTAGTTTTCAACGAACATTTTCAGCGTTTTTGGGAATCATTCCGCCAATCTTCTTATTTCAGGCACTTTCTTATGTTTTTCACACTTAAAAAGCCTTCAATATCTTTATAAATTGCTTCAGATATGATATTATATAAAGGTTAGGAAACATATTTAATGACACTCATTATCACGTTCCTATAGGTGGTTAATTATATGCTTATTAAAACTAATTTTCATTATCCTGCTATGCTGCGTGTAGCAGGCAAAAACTGCGTAATCATCGGCGGCGGCACTGTTGCTGCCCGTAAACTGGCAACACTGCTGGCTGCCGAAGCTAAAGTAACAGTTGTTGCCCCGCTTTTCTGTGACGAGGTGCAAAAGCTCGCCTCAGCGCAGGGATGCACGCTCATCAAGGATTACTACAAACCGGAATATCTGCAGAATGCATTTGTGGTTATTGCCGCCACAGATAATAAGGCTGTAAATAGGCAGATTGCAGAGGCTGCGCCCTGCCTCGTCAATAATATTACCGAACCTGAGCTGAGCAATTTCACTGTCCCCTCAGCCATCAGCGAAGGTGATATTACTATTGCGTTGGCAACAGGCGGCATGCCTGCTTTTACACGCCTGCTGAAAAAACAGCTGGAACACATTCTGACACCCGAGTTGGCTGATTTCAACAGCTTTCTGCTGCTGCAGCGTGAAGCTGTCAAAAACATCGAAAGTACGCCGCAAGAGCGGACGCAATTCTGGCGCAGTGTTTTGACACAGGATTTACTAAATTTAGTTATGGCAGGTAAGGCTGCTCAAGCAAAGGAGAAGGTATTAGATGCAGTTAACAGTTTTAGGACTCAATCACAGGACCGCCCCCGTTGAGATCCGTGAACGTTTCAATTTTTCCAATGACAGGGTGGCAAGTATTCTGCGCCGCCTGCGCAATTACGATAATATTCCCGAAGCCATGCTGCTTTCCACCTGCAACCGCACAGAGCTGTACATGGTTATCGAAAATCCGCATGAAGCAATTCCTTTTATCAAATCATTGCTCAAGCATTTAGCAGGTGAACATTACCAAAGCGATTATTTTTACAATCTGAACGGAACAAATTGCGTCAAGCATCTGTTCCGTGTAGCCTCCAGTCTGGACTCCCTGATTGTCGGTGAAGGCCAGATTCTCAGCCAAATAAAAAATGCGTATCAGATTGCCCGCAATAACGGTATGACAGATACTATTCTCAATACCATCATGAATAAGGCAATTGCCGTCGGCAAGCGCGTGCGTACCGAAACAAAAATTGCTTACAGCAGTGTATCCGTTTCCAGTGCCGCTGTTGACCTGGCCATCAAAATTTTAGGCGACCTGAGCAAGGCACAGATTTTGGTAGTCGGTGCCGGTCATATGAGCGAGCTCACCGCACAGCATCTGTTGGACAAGGGTGCGCAAACAATCTGTGTCAGCAACCGTCACTACGAAAGAGCGCAGGATCTGGCAGACAAATTCCACGGTACGGCTATTCCCTACCGTGCTATGTTCGAGCATGCCGCTGATGCCGATATTATCATAACTTCTACCGGTGCGCCGCATTACGTGCTTACCGTAGAAAATTTGGGACCTCTGCTCCCCAAGCGCAACGGCAGGCCGCTGATTCTGATTGATATTGCCGTTCCGCGTGACGTCGATCCAAGACTTGCCGATGTTGACGGCGTAACCATTTATAACATTGATGATCTGGAAGGCGTTGTTGATACCAATAAAAACTTCCGTGAAAAAGAAGCTCACGTTGCCGAGCAGATTATCAGCGAAGAGATTGGTGCCCTCAAGGAGCGTCTGCGTTATTACACCATGCGCCCTGTTATGGTACAGCTGCATGATAAAATGAATTTCCTGCGCCAGAAGGTTTTGAAGAAGGCCTTTATTAAAATGCCGGAGCTTACAGACCACGAAAAGCGCATTATTGACCTGATGACCCAACGTCTGGAGCATAAATTCCTGCGCGAGCCTATGAAGGCTATGAATGCTGTAGCAGGCACCGCAGAGGAAGAACGCTATAAAAAGATGATGTGTGATTTATTTTTATTAAACGAAACCGGAGAGGAGTTTGGTGATGAAAGCAAAATTGACGATTGGGACTAGACAAAGTCTTTTAGCGCTTTGGCAAAGCAATCATATTGCAGCCTTACTGCGCAAGCAATACCCTGAATGTGAGGTTGTACTGAAAAAAATTGTCACCAAAGGCGACCGTATTTTAGACGTACCCCTAGCGCAAATCGGCGGCAAGGGTTTATTTACCAAGGAAATTGAAGAGGATCTTTTAGACGGTACTATTGATTTGGCAGTACATAGTCTGAAGGATATGCCTACCGTTCTGCCGGAAGGCCTGTGCCTGACAGCAATTACCGAACGTGCCAACGTCGGCGATGCTTTTGTCAGCAACAAATATGGCAGCTTCAAAGAACTGCCGCTCGGCGCTGTAGTCGGCACCAGCAGCCTGCGCCGCAAGGCACAACTGTTAGCTAAGCGTCCGGATCTGGAAATCCGCGACCTGCGCGGCAACGTTGATACCCGTCTGCGTAAGCTGGACGAGGGACTATACGATGCTATTATTCTGGCCGCTGCAGGCTTAGAGCGTCTGGGTCACGGTGACCGCATCTCCAGCCTGATTCCTGCTGATGTCTGCCTGCCGGCTGTAGGCCAGGGAGCATTGGCAATCGAAGCACGTACCGAGGATAAAGAAGTACGCGATATGCTGAGCTTCTTAAACGACCTGAACACCAAACAGGCTACCGATGCCGAGCGTGCCTTCTTGGGATTACTGGAAGGCGGCTGTCAGGTTCCTATCGGCGTACATGCCGACGTTGAAGGTGAAAACATTCGCATTGAAGCAATCATTGCTGCCTTAGACGGCAGCACTATTCTGCGTGATACAATAAACGGCAAGACTGACGACGCTATCAGCCTCGGACAACAGCTTGGCAAAAAAATGCTGGCTGCAGGCGGTCAGGAAATTCTGGCCTCAATTCTTTAAGGAGAGTGACATCATGACGAAACAAGGTAAAGTATATTTAATCGGTGCAGGCCCCGGCGATCCGGGCCTTCTGGGACTCAAGGCTAAAGAATGCCTGCAAACTGCGGACGCTGTTGTTTATGACCGTCTGGCAGACCCGCGTATTCTGGCCTTCGCCCGTAAGGACGCAGAAATGGTTTACGTTGGCAAGGCCAGCGCTAACCACACCATGCGCCAGCCCGATATCAACAAGCTGCTGGTAAAGCTGGCTGCCAAAGGCAAGGTTGTTGCACGTTTAAAGGGCGGCGACCCCTTTGTATTCGGTCGCGGCGGCGAAGAAGCCATCGAATTGCGTGAAGCAGGACTCCCGTTTGAATTCGTTCCCGGCGTAACCAGTGCTATCGCAGTTGCCGAATATGCAGGTATCCCTGTTACCCATCGCCATGTGGCAACCTCCTTTGCTGTTATCACCGGCCACGAGGATCCCACTAAAGGCGAATCCACTATCCATTGGAAAGGCTTGGCAACCTCTGTTGATACCCTCGTTTTCCTCATGGGTGTAGAAAACATCGAAAAAATCAGCCGTGAGCTCATCGCTAACGGCCGCAGCGCCGACTGCCCGGCAGCCGTTATCCGTTGGGGCACTCATCCAGAACAGCGCACTCTGATTACCACCCTCGGCAAAGCTGCCGCTGACGTTAAGGCAACCGGCATGAAACCGCCTGCTATTTTCCTCGTAGGCGAGGTTGTACGCCTGCGTGAACAGCTGCAATGGTTCGATAACAAGCCCCTCTTCGGCAAAACCGTTATCGTTACCCGCGCACGTGCACAGGCCAGCGCTCTCACCAAAAAGCTGGAAGCACAGGGTGCCAAGGTTATCGAAGCTCCGGCAATCAAAATTGTTCCAGCAGCAGATTACGCTCCGTTGGATAATGCTATTGCCAACATCAACGACTACAAATGGCTTGTCTTCACCAGCGCTAACGGCGTAGATTACTTCTTCGAGCGTCTGGGCGCTGCTAAGAAGGACGCACGCGCCCTGGCTAACGTTAAGCTTGCCGCTATCGGCAGCGCCACCCCCCAAGCTCTGGCAGAGCAAGGGCTCACCGCCGACCTCATTCCTTCCGCTTATAAAGCAGAAGAGCTGGCTGAAGCACTGGCAGGCAAAATCACCGCCGGTGACAAAATCCTGCTGGCACGTGCTAAGGTTGCACGCGAAGTTCTGCCCGAATCCCTGCGCAAAATCGGTGCCATCGTTGACGTTGTAACTGCTTACGAAACCGTTGCCGACTGCGAAAACAAGGACGAGCTCATCGAAGCCCTCGAAAGCGGCGAAGCAAGCATCGTAACCTTCACCAGCAGCAGCACCGTAACCAACCTGCTGGAGGTTCTCGGCGATAAGAAGGAGCTGCTGAGCAAGGCTGCTCTGGCTGCCATCGGCCCTGTTACTGCCGATACCCTGAAAAAGCATGGCTATACTCCGGCTATCAATGCCGCTGAATATACAATCGACGGCCTCATGACCGCTATCACAAATTTTTATAATAAATAAGGAAGTGTATCAAGATGAGTATTACCGGTTTTCCTGTATACCGTCCGCGCCGCACACGCGCTACTGAAAATCTGCGTGCAATGATCCGTGAAACCGAGGTTTCCGTAAAAGACTTAATCTATCCGCTTTTCGTCGTTCCCGGCGAAAACGTTAAACATGAAATCGAATCTCTGCCCGGCAACTACCACTGGTCCATCGACCGCGTTATGGAATGCGTTGACGAGGTTGTAAAGCTGGGTATTCCCGCTGTCCTGCTCTTCGGCGTACCGTCCTACAAGGATGCTGTCGGCAGCAGCGGCGGGGATATGAACGAGCCTGTACAGCAGGCCTGCAAGCTGATTAAAGCAAAATACCCCGAGCTGGTTATCATTACCGACGTCTGCCTGTGCGAATACACCGAGCATGGTCATTGCGGCGTGCTGCAAAACGGCTGCACCGTCAACAACGATGAAACATTGCCGCTGCTGGCTAAGGTTGCCGTATCCCACGCTCAGGCCGGTGCTGACATGATTGCTCCCTCCAATATGATGGACGGTTATGTTAAGGCTATCCGCGAAGCACTGGATGCAGCAGGCTTCAACCATATTCCTATTATGGCTTATTCCGCAAAATTTGCTTCCGCATATTACGGTCCCTTCCGCGCCGCAGCAGACTCCGCTCCGTCCGCAGGTGACCGTAAAGGTTACCAGATGGACCCTGCCAACAGCGACGAGGCTCTGCGTGAGGTTGCTCTGGATATTGAAGAAGGCGCTGACATCGTTATGGTTAAACCGGCTCTGGCCTTCCTCGACGTTGTACAACGTGTACACGAAACATTTAACCGTCCGCTGTGTGTTTATAATGTCAGCGGCGAATACGCTATGGTTAAAGCTGCAGCTGAAAAAGGCTGGATTGACGAAAAACGTATCGTTATGGAAACCATGCTGGGCTTCAAGCGTGCCGGTGCCAAAATGATTATTACCTACCATGCGCTTGACGTAGCGAAATGGCTGCAAGGCAAATAAGGAGATATTATAATGGAACATACAAAATCTCAGGCTGCTTTTGAGGAAGCACGCCAATATATCCCCGGCGGTGTTAACAGCCCCGTGCGCTCCTTCCGCAGTGTCGGCGGTGTACCGCCGTTCATATCCGGTGGCAAGGGCAGCAAAATCTATGACATCGACGGCAATGAATACATCGACTACGTTATGTCCTATGGTCCGCTGCTCATGGGCCATGTACCTGACTGCGTAACCGACGCTATCAAGGCTGCTGCTGAAAAGGGCACCTCTTACGGCGCTCCGACTGTTGCCGAAACCGAGGTGGCAAAATTAATCTGCCACCTCGTTCCGTCTATGGATATGGTCCGCATGGTCAACAGCGGTACCGAAGCAACCATGAGCACTCTGCGTCTGGCACGTGCCTATACCGGCCGTGACTGCATCATCAAATTCATCGGCTGCTACCATGGTCACCATGACAGCCTGCTTGTTAAAGCAGGCAGCGGCGGAGCTACCTTCGGCGTACCTGACAGCCCGGGCGTCCCCAAGGCAGTAGCAGCAACCACTATTACCGTACCGTTCAACGACCTCCCTGCTCTGGAAAAGGTTTTTGCCGAACGCGGCGAAGAAATCGCCTGCGTTATCATGGAGCCTACTCCGGGCAACATGGGCCTTGTACTTCCGCACGAAGGCTTCCTGGAAGGCGTGCGTGCGATCACTAAAAAGTATGGTGCTCTCCTTATCTGTGATGAGGTTATGAGCGGCTTCCGCAGCGCTCAGGGCGGCAGCCAGTCCCTCTATGACATTGACCCCGATATCACCTGCCTCGGCAAGGTAATCGGCGGCGGTCTGCCCGTTGCTGCTTACGGCGGCAAGCGTGAAATCATGCAGATGGTTTCTCCTGCAGGCCCGATGTATCAGGCAGGCACCTTAAGCGGTAATCCGCTGGCCATGGCCGCAGGTATTGCAGCACTCACCTATATGGAGCAGAACGATGTCTGCAACCGCGCAGAAAGCCTTTGCGCTATTCTGACCGGCGGCTTGGAAAAGGCAGCAGCTAAGACCGGTGTACCTGTACAGATTCATCGCCTCGGCAGCATGTTCACCGTTTTCTTCAGTGATAAACCGGTAACTGATTTTGACAGTGCTGCAGCCAGCGATCTGGAAGCATTCAAAATCTACTTCCACTCCATGCTGGAGCAGGGCATCTATCTGCCTCCTTCCCAGTTCGAAACAAACTTTGTTTCCGTTGCTCACAGTCCCGAGGATTTACAAAAGACTATCGATGCCGCGGAAATTGCCTTCGCTGAAGTTGCCAAAGCAAGAAAATAACAGCTAAAGCATTATAAAAATAAGCGTGCAGGCTTGCACAAGCTGACATCAGTCAGCAGTAAGCCTGCACGCTTTTAATTTTAAATTTTAAAATCTCATCTTAGCCACAAATCAGCTTGATAGAAGGCACCGCCGCTCTGACAAATTTCCACAGCAGCACGGAAATACTGCAATCCAAAACCGAATGCAAAACTGTACCCGCACCCACCAGCACGATAACGCTCATCACAAAGCCGTTAGATAACTGCTCCGGTGTAAACATATCACCGCTGAAGAAGAAAGGCGCTACCACAAGCACCTCACCCAGAGCATGCAATACGGCAAGTCCCAGATTCAGACCGATACCGGCCACGAAGCTCTCCATAATATTCGGATAGCGCTTAATAATTAATGCACCAACCAGAGCGAAAATGATATGGGTTGCTGCACGCGCAGCGATAATCAGGGGTGTGGTTACAAAAAAGCCCATCGTTGTACCAAGGCAGACAACAGCTGCCACCTTAGGTGAAATAAACATTGCCAAAAAAATTGCCACATGCGCACCCAAAGTAAAGGACATCGGTCCGATAATCACCTTCGGCATAACCATAGGTACAACCAAACCTATAGCGCACAGTACACCGGCGAGAATAAGTTGATAAATATTTTTATGTTCCAAGAGTATTTCCTCCCAATCAAGTATTAGCTAGTGATTATAGCACTATTCGAGATAACCTGCAAGTACTATGTAAAAATGATTTTTTTAAATTAGGTTATTCACTTCTCCCGGTGGATTTATCCCGATAAATTCCCACTTATCCCCAGTTTTTCACAAAAGTTATCCACAATGTGCATAACTTTTGTGGATTGGTGGATAAAAGCTGTGCATTACCTTTATAAAAATCTCGCTATCCATAAATACTTCCGTCTGTTGCTTATTATGTCACCGGCTCTTCCTCTTAGATTTGACTTATTATCCATAATAGCATATAATTTAAGTAGGTTTATAGATAATTACCGAGTTTAACTCAAAGGTGGAGAATCAATGAAAATATCAACAAAAGGACGCTATGCCTTGCGCATGATGCTGGATTTGGCAGAGCATCAGCAGGACGGCTTTGTTGCCCTCAAGGACATTGCGGCAAGACAAAACATTTCCAAAAAATACTTGGAGCAGATTGTGCCTATTCTGAATAAATCCAACTTTCTGCAGGCTAACCGCGGCTTTCAGGGCGGTTATCGTTTGGTTAATGCACCGCGTGAGTATACTGTCGGCAGCATTCTGCGCCTTACAGAAGGCAACCTTACACCGGTAGCCTGTCTGGACTTTAACCCTGTAGGCTGTGAACGCCGCAACGATTGCATTACCTTGCCGCTGTGGCAGGGACTGAACAAGGTTATTGCGGACTATCTGGACAATATCACCCTGCAGGATATTCTCGACAACTATAAAGCTCGCAGCATTGATAATTATTCGATTTAATGCTTAACCGCCGGTTACATAACGCCGGCGGGGTTTTTTGTCCTTTAATTAAAAAAAACAACACCCCCAG
>ERZ791624.585-NODE-585-length-24011-cov-4.031725_pt1 | contig 24011 bp, 25 predicted proteins | sample MGYA00510058_ERZ791624 | MGnify/ENA primary metagenome ERZ791624 (study PRJEB30046, sample SAMN00715158) | human gut metagenome | study: EMG produced TPA metagenomics assembly of the A metagenome-wide association study of gut microbiota in type 2...
CAATGGTGTGAATCCGAATGAAGTGGCGAAGGAGTACCGCAGAAAGCAGAAACAGTTAGAAAGGATTAACGAAACAAACCCTATGCTTGACGACTACCACGTTGGCATAAGAGGACTTTCCGACATCATGACTATGCGAGAGGCTATTGAAGAAGCAAGGCAGGAAGCGGAAGAGGGTGACTATGAAACGCTGTCTGCATATCCAGACATCACAAACGAAATGCTTGAAGACGCACTGCAAAGCGGGAAAATAACGGTTTACAGTAGCAAGCCCATTAAAGACGGAAACTTTGTAACTCCGTCAAGGATGCAGGCTGAGGACTATGCTGGCGACGGCAGGGTGTACTCCAAGACAGTCAGCATTGATGATGTTGCGTGGATTAATACTGATGAGGGGCAATTTGTCAAGAACCGCAAGGACAAAGCAGAAAAAGCCCCACTTCGTTTCCAACTCATCGGAGAGCAAGGGGCGGAAGAAAGCACAAGCGGTGAGGATACAAAAAATCCGACTTGGGAAGAAATCACGGATGCACTCGAAAGTACACCTACCAGCCATACCGAAGTACCTGGCGTCAAAATGCATTCTTCCAAATCGGATACCGCAAAGATACATAATAATGAAGCCATAGCAAAAGACCTTGAAAAACTCGGTGAAAGTTTTAACAATAATTATGCTTTTAGTGCAAAGGAATTTATTGGGCAACTTGCTTTACGATTCAATATACCAGCAAATTCAGAGAATACAAGTTACAAGCAGATTCAAACACCAAACGGAAAAATAACTGTCCGTTTAAGCAATCATCAAGGGAATGCTATCAATTTTATTCTTAAAAACAGCAATAATCAAAACAATTATGGCATTGTTATTAAGACAGAACGAAACCTCTTTAAAGACAATGAAAATGTCAACTATCTTGAACTTGTTTATTTTGGAGACATCGTAAGCGGAAATTCAAATTTACAGAAAGCAATAACTTTAGGGTTGTCTGATTTTGTAAGAACAGGAAGCATTAAAGATATGCCAAAACCTAATTTGCTTAACGCATCTGGCTCATTTAAAAAGAAGATGAAAGAATTTGGCATAAACAGAAAACTTGAATATGACGACCCCCTTTACAAGATTTCGGAAGAGACTGAACAACCGACCACTTCTGCTATTGCTGATTCAGTTAGGTCGCTTGCAGAGAGGTTGCACCTTGACAATGTGGAGATAGTTACCGATGCTTCTGCATTGAGTGGTAAGGAAGCAAAGGCAAAAGGCTTCTACTCAAAAAGCACCGGCAAGATAACCATTGTTGTTCCCAACAACACAAGTGCAGAGGATGCAGTTCAAACCTTGCTTCACGAAGCCGTGGCACACTACGGACTACGCAAACTGTTTGGTAGCGAGTTTGACAACTTCCTTGATGCGGTGCTTGAAAATGCCGACAAAAAAGTGTTGGAACGCATCTACGACCTTGCAAGGGCTAACGGATGGGACTACCGCAAGGCAACCGAGGAATACCTTGCAACACTTGCAGAGACAACCGAGTTTGAAAATACTGGCAAAGGCTGGTGGAACAAGGTTAAGGAACTGTTCGTTGATATGCTACGCACATTGGGCATCAAAGCACTTGACGGCACTACCCTAACCGACAATGAACTGCGTTATATCCTTTGGGCATCATATCAGAACCTAAAGGGAACTAACGACACCCTTATAGGTCTGCAAACGATATTGTCAAGAGAGAAGATTTAGGTATTGAGAATACAGAGGATGACAAGTTGTTCCGCACAGAAGCGGAGCAACCAGTCTCCTATGAACAAGCAATGGTGCGTGACCTATACGACCAGCGTATGGCGAGCGGAGTATATCAGAGCATTGAGGCTTTACAAGACAGTATGCGTTCCGTCAAGGAGTTTATGGGTATGGTAGATAAGGCAGAAAACGGCAAGGCACGTTACATCGAAGACATTGATGACTTTGAGAACGCTTATCTCGGAGAAAACAGACTATCTTCACAAAACAAGGCAGAAACCGATTTGTCAGCCAACCTACTGCTAAAACCATTGCTTAGAGCAATGACAATTTGGATTTTTCAACACATCAATTGTCATAAAATCCATAGTGAGTATATTAAAGGTCAATAATTTATTAACAAGAGGTTCTCCTGCTCCAACTATCACCTTAATAACTTCTGCAGCTTGAATACTTCCAACAATGCCTGGAACTGCTCCTACGACTCCACTATCAGAACTTTTTTTGAGCATAACAGCCTCAGGAAATACACACCTAAGACATGCAGAACCAGGAACTATTGTCATTATATTTCCGTTAAACTCTCCTATAGAGCCATGAATTAGCGTCTTTCCTTGCGAAACACAGAAATCATTACAGAAATATCTCGTCTCTATATTATCAGAAGCATCAACAATAATATCATAACTTCTTGATATACCTTCTGCATTATCCTTACCAAATCGGTCTCGCACAGCACTAACCCTTATATCGGGATTCATTTTCTCCAATTTCTTCTTAGCGATTTCAACCTTTGCCATACCTAAATCTTCAGTAGAATAAAGAATTTGCCTTTGAAGATTGGAAATATCCACAACGTCTGAATCTACTATGCAAATTTCGCCAACGCCTGCGGCGGCTAAATATAAACATACAGGAGAACCGAGCCCGCCAGCACCAACAACAAGAACTTTTGCTTCTCTCAGTTTACGCTGTCCAGACTCGCCTATCTCTTTCAGCAACAAATGCCGCTTATATCTTTCTTTATCAACTATCATTCTTCTGAAACATCATCATACTTCTGGAAAAGGAAATCATTGTAAGGGAAACGCTTCATATGAATTTCCTTAGCCATTTCATATAACTTGTTTTTCAAATCTTCTATATTTATTTTCTCCTTTGCTGAGATAAATATGCAATTATCATTCATCTTTGCCATCCATGTTGACTTCAATTCGTCTAACGACATATTCTCACGCGTTTTAGGCGTCAAATCATCCTCATCTTTCTTCTTAAAAGTGAAGGCATCCACCTTATTAAATACTAGAATCATCGGCTTATCAGTAGAGTTGCACACTTCTTGCAAAGTCTTGTTAACCACCTCTATCTGCTCCTCAAACTGAGGGTGAGAAATATCCACAACATGGATAAGAATATCTGATTCCCTCACCTCATCCAAGGTCGTTTTAAACGAATCGACAAGGTGAGTCGGCAACTTGCGGATAAATCCGATAGTATCCGTTAAAAGAAACGGAAGGTTATCAATAATAACCTTTCGAACAGTTGTATCCAAAGTTGCAAAAAGTTTGTTTTCTGCAAAAACCTCAGATTTGCTTAGCAGGTTCATCAACGTTGACTTACCAACGTTAGTATAACCAACCAACGCAATACGAGTCAATTTACCACGGTTTTTTCTCTGTATCGACTTCTGCTTGTCGATAGACTTCAATTCCGCCTTTAGTCTTGAAATCTTATCCAAAATAATACGGCGGTCCGTTTCAATCTGCGTTTCACCCGGTCCTCTCATACCGATACCACCACGTTGACGCTCCAAGTGGGTCCACATTCGAGTAAGTCGCGGTAGAAGATACTGATATTGTGCAAGTTCAACCTGAGTTCTTGCTGTTGCTGTCTGTGCACGCTTGGCAAAAATATCAAGAATCAAGTTTGTTCTATCAAGAATCTTTATCTTTAATTCAGTCTCAATATTTTGCACCTGCTTTGTTGATAAATCATCATCAAAGATAGCCAATTCAATATCATTATCTTCAACAAACTGGCGTATCTCCTCCAACTTTCCTTTGCCTACAAATGTTCTTGGATTTGGATAATCTATTTTCTGCAGGAAAGTCTTAACACTTGTCGCTCCCGCAGTTTCGGCAAGAAAAGCCAATTCGTCAAGATATTCATTCGCTTTAGCCTCATTTTGCAATTGGGTTATGAGCCCGACAAGGACAGCCCTTTCTCCTATATATTCTGTTTTCTTTTCAATCATAAATCTATATTATTTTAAACCTTAAAAGGGATGTATCAAAAAAGCATTTTTGATACATCCCTATAGAACTATTTGACCAGTAGGCTATTTCTTGCTGCCTATTTTATAGTATCTGGAATTTAGACCGTTTACAACATCAGTTGTAATATCGTCAATATTTCCAACATACAAAGTAGCCGCCTTCTGTAGCACTACAGAGTATCCTTTTGCTTTTGCATATTCCTTGATGAATTTATCAACCGAATCGTTAAGTTGCTGCGTATTCATCATAAGTTCATTTTGCATAGAACGCTCAAGGTTTGCCATATAATTACGAGCATCACCCTGCATTTTTTGCAACTTTTGCTGATCCGCATTAAAACTTGCCTCTGTCAGATAGCCATTGCTCTTGTATTTGCGCTCAATTTCTCCAGCAAATCTCTGCAACTCATTTTCTTTTTGACGTCTTGCAGATTCCAATTTATTCTGACTGCGAAGCATTGCCTCGTTTACGTCTTTAGCAAAATTGTAACCTTTCATCAAAGAATCACCATCCACATAGGCTATTTTTAATGCTGACTCTACATTTTCTGTCTTTGCAACCTCTGCTGTGCCTTGTGCCTTTTCCTCATTAGAACATTGCGCAAACAAAACTGCAGACAAAATCAATAAAGAAGCCTTTGCGGCTCTTCCAAATCTATTCATGATAATTTTAATAGTTAATTGTTTTTACTTATCTGATTCTCCATGGGCACAATGAATACCTTTTTTCTTTAATGCCTTATTGTCGTGAATATGCATTGAAGGAAATTGACCTCCTCTTATAAAGAATACTTTTACACCTAAAAGCACTACACATATTAATATAACGCATATAGAAATTATTATCGTCATGCCCTTTTATAAAATTTTACTGCAAATATAGGAAAAGACCGACAATTTTAATGCCTAACTCAGATATATTTTGTACCTTAGAGGGCGATTTAAATTGTATTTAACAATAATTTTCAAATAAAGACGTTTAATTTTAAAATTATAAACAACTATGACACTCAAAGAACTTAAACCTGAACTTATTTGGGGAATTTTTGACCAAATAACACAAGTTCCACGTCCTTCAAAGAAAGAAGACAAGATACGTGAGTTTCTATTGGAATTTGCAAAAAAACATAATATTGAAGCAAAAACAGATAAAATCGGAAACGTTGCAATGAGAGTTCCTGCAACTCCTGGCAAAGAAAACGCTCCTACTGTTGTCCTTCAAGGCCACATGGATATGGTTCCAAACCAAACAAAACCTGAAACTCACAATTTTGAAACAGATCCTATTCAGGCTGTTGTTGACGGTGAATGGATACATACAAAAGATTATAAAACAACCTTAGGTGCTGACAATGGTATCGGTATGGCTGGAGCCTTGGCTGCCTTGATTGACAAAGGCTTTGAACACGGACCTCTTGAAGCATTGTTTACTGTTGATGAAGAAACAGGTTTGACAGGTGCTAAGAACGTTGGCGAAGGTATGATTACTGGTGAAATCCTAATCAACCTTGACTCAGAAGATGAGGCTCAGATTTTCCTTGGTTGTGCCGGAGGTATTGACACAATAGCAACATTCCGTTATGAAACAGAAGCCGTTCCTGCTGGTTACCAATTCTTCAACGTTTCTATGCTCAAATTTAGAGGAGGCCACTCCGGCGCAGACATTCACCTTGGACGCGCTAACGCAAATAAAGTATTGGCCAGATTCTTGAACGACTGCTATAAAGCATACGGTGACAATCTTGTAATAGCAAATATAAACGGCGGTGAATTGCGCAACGTTATACCGGGTAATGCAGTTGCAACTGTCGGTGTTCCTGCTGATAAGAAAGAAGATTTGAGAACTCGAATCAACCACTATGCTGCCGTTATCGAAGAGGAATACAAAGGCATCGAAGATTTGCAAGAAATAAAAATGGAATCAACAGACACTCCTACTAGCATCATTGATAAAGAAACAGCAAAAAGAGTTGTAAAAGCTATCGTTTCCGCTCCTAATGCAGTTATCGCCATGAGCCGTAGCATTCCTGGTATGGTCAGCACGTCTTCCAACCTCGCTCTTATAAAGACTGACGCCGAAAAGAAAGTAATCGTTGTTACAACTTCTCAAAGAAGTGAGGAAGAGACTCGCAAACATTATATTGCAAGCCAGATTGTTGCTCACTTTGAGTTGGCTGGCGCTGAAATTGAGCAAGGCGACGGCTACCCAGGTTGGACTCCTAACATGGACTCTAAAATCTTAAAAATTGCTGTTAAGGCATACGAAGATTTATACAACATCACCCCGGTATGCACATCTCTGCACGCAGGTCTTGAATGTGGAAACTTCCTTGCAAACAACCCTAAATTGGATATGATTTCATTTGGACCAACATTAAAGGACGTTCACACACCAAAAGAATCTATGCATATTCCTGCTGTAGAAAAATTCTGGAACCACCTCGTAAGAATACTTGTAATGGTCGCTGAATAGCATTATGGCAAAAACAAAAATACAAAGGGTGACATATCGGCAAATTGCCGGTAAGTCATCCTTTATTATTTTTAAATAATAGCAAACGCTTAAATCCGAAACCACATGCGACTCTTGCTCTCATTAATATATATATCTATCGCCTGCGCAGGATATGCAGCAGACATTAACGACACCTTAGACATACAAAAAGCACGCATAATTAATTCCGACTCAACAAAAGTTCAATGCGACACAATCATCCGACTTTGTGATGCTGACTATCGTCGGGTTGCAGAAGAATTAGGAATTGAAGTTGCAACAATGAAAAGCGTTGTTGAAGTTGAGGCAGGCATTACACATAAAGGTTTTTGTGAACCAAAGAAACCTATCTTAAACTTTGACGTAACAATCTTTAAAAAGTTTCTGAGAAAAAAAGGGTTTAATTACAAAAAGCATCTTAATAAAGAGGCATTTAAAAAAATAAATATTCGAAAATACGGGTCATACTGTAAAGCCCAATGGGCAAGATTTGAAAGTGCTTGCAAAATTGACAGCACATCAGCAAAAGAAGCCTCTTTTTGGGGAATGTTCCAAATAGGAGGTTTTAACTGGAAAAAATGCGGATGCTCCTCTATTAACGAATTCATTCAAAAGATGAGTGAATCTGAAGCCATGCAATTAGAATTATTCGCCCAATATTGTATTAATAATAATCTTGTAAAATACATACAGAAAAAAGACTGGCACGGCTTTTCATATAGATACAATGGACCCTCTTATAAATCAAAAGGTTACCATAAAAAGCTAAAGTCTGCTTACAAAAAACACAAAATTAAATAACATTTTTTAACACAGAAAAATTTGCAGTTAATTAAAAGTGTTATACTTTTGTAATGATTTCAAATATGAACATTTTTTACTGAATAAATTATGAGAGAACAGGCAATAGAGAGACTAAAATCGCTGGGCATTCGACCTTCAGAGCAAAGGATTGTCATCCTTGAATATCTCTTAGGTCATAGAACCCACCCTACAGTAGAAACTATTTATAGCGAACTGTCTCCCAAAATGCCCACCCTTTCAAAAACAACAGTTTATAATACACTTAAACTTCTGGAAGAAAACAATGCAATTTTGGAATTAACAATTGACAAACACAACTCGCATTTTGACGGCTATGTTGATCCTCACTCACATTTTATGTGTAAAAATTGCGGAAAGATAATTGACGTTGAACAACAAGAAAATACATTCAAAGATGAACATTCCGAAGCGGGTTTTGTTATACAGGAAACGGAAATTTATTACAGAGGCCTATGTGCCGAATGCATAAATAAAAGCAATAACAATTAAAACTATAAATAACAAATTAAAATCTTACTATTATGGCAAAGAAATTTATCTGCACAGTATGTGGTTACGTTCATGAAGGTGAAACTGCTCCAGAAAAATGCCCACAATGTGGCGTTCCAGCAAGCAAATTCAAAGAATTAGTAGAATCTGAAGCTCTTCAATTCGTTACAGAACACGTTATCGGTGTTGCTAAAGGTTGCGACGAAGAAATGATCAAAGACCTTAACGCTCACTTTAACGGCGAATGTACAGAAGTTGGTATGTACTTGGCAATGTCTCGTCAAGCAGACCGTGAAGGTTACCCAGAAATCGCAGAAGCATATAAACGCTACGCTTGGGAAGAAGCAGAACACGCTGCAAAATTCGCAGAACTTCTTGGTGACATGGTTTGGGATACTAAGACAAACCTTGAAAAGAGAATGGCGGCTGAAGCAGGTGCAAATGCTGACAAGATGCGCATCGCTAAGCGTGCTAAAGAATTGAATCTTGACGCTATCCACGATACTGTTCATGAAATGGCTAAGGACGAAGCACGTCACGGACAAGGTTTCGAGGGTCTTTATAACAGATTTTTCAAAAAGTAAGAAATAAATTCTGAAATTGATAAGGTCAGGTGATTACCTGACCTTATTTTATTTGTTAAAATTCAAGAAAGAAATCACTTAAACAATTTGCTTAAAATCTGAAATAGATTAACTTTGGAATAGAATAGATTACCTAAGAAAAATGAGAGACTTTACAAAATATTTGCCGCGAATCGGATTCGATACTCCAGTTGAAATCAACGAACTGTTGCAAGTAGCGAGAGATGATAGTGAACTGCTTATCTGCCTTCGCGGAAAAAAAATACATATATACTATCGTGGTGGTAAAATTCTTGGCATTTCGCCTTCCAGAAATTCATGCAAATTAGACTTTGATAAAAAATACCTACAGATTACATCCCTACCCTTCAATCTACAATGGTTAAGCAGTTATGGCAATAAAGATATAATTGAAGAGCCTAAAAGGTTTTTCTCCGATGCGAAAGAAGCAATGTCTCTCTGGTTTTATGAGCACCCGAAGCAAGAAAGAGAAGACCAGCAAAAGATTGCACTGAATAATGCAGTCATTGAAGAAGAAGCACTTGCTATTGTTGACATTGAATATGCTGTATCATTCAATTCCTCGTGCTATAACGAAAATTATATCGAAACTTTTGAAACTCACAACAGATACCCAAATCCTCGTTTCGACATTATTGCAATCGACAAGACCGGACAAATTTACATACTTGAACTAAAAACAGGTATTGACTCAACTGATAACGCAACCACTCACATTACAGACTTTGTTGCAATGATAGGCTCCCACAATATAGGAGATAATATAAACAAACCCGAGCCGAGATATATGACTTTCCTGAAAGAAATGGATATGATGATAGATACCCTCAATAGAGAAAGGTATAGACACGAAAACTTTTTGCTCCCAAAAGTAAATTTCACCAAGAAACCCATTTTTGGATTTGTATTCACCATAGAAATCAATCCTAAAAGCAATGGGTACACTCCTAAATATCAGACTAAGAGAATTCAAGAAATTGTAGAAGGCTCATTAAGTAAAGCAATTGCAATATCAGAAGAAAGAGGCCTTGGAAATGACGTTTTGTCATTCCTCTACGAAGGATACATTATGAAAGATGTAATTTTTGTTGGTAATGACTTTAAACTTATGATATGAATATAACAATTCACCGTGGCACAGACCAAATCGGCGGTTGTATAACCGAATACGAACAAGATGGATGGAAACTCTTTGTTGATTATGGAGAGCAATTGCCAGGCTCCAAGCATGAAGGAGAACCTATTGAGGTTGAAGGTCTGACAAAAGGGTATACTGATAAAAGTGCTCTATTCATAACCCACTATCATGGAGACCATATTGGAAGAATAAGTGAACTGCCAAATGAGTTGCCAATATACATTGGTAGCAAAGCACTTGAAACCTATACAAAATTGCAGCACAGACTTTCTTATATTAAAGGGGATACTGGAGAGAAAGCAAAAGCGACAGTAAATCGCTTACAAAGAGCTATAACCTTTCAACCAGAGCAAACAATTAACTTCGGTCCCTTTACGATAACAGCACATCATTCTGACCATTCTGCTTTCGATGCTTTTTCTTTTGAAATAGAGTCCGCAAGTGGCAATCGCGTTCTTCATACTGGAGACTTTAGAGCGCATGGCGAAAATTTGCCCATACTTAGCATTAAGCAAGTTGATGCTATTGTCTGCGAAGCTACTAACATTTCCCGAGATATGGCATCTCTACCAGAATGCCTTATTACGAAAAGATTTGAAGAAGAATTTAAACGTAATAAGAACAATTTTGTTTTTGCATCATCAACAAATATCCAAAGGATTTTCAATATTTGCCAAGCAGCCTATAATGCAAATAAAATAGTCATAATGGATGAATACCAATATGATATTTTAAAAACTGCCTTAGGTGAAACATATAAACTTAATGCCCATCCTTTTATTTTGAAAATTCATAGACACTCCTCAAAACCTCAATTTTTTGTACCTCACAAATTAAATAAATTGATGAGATGGAAAGGGTTCGTTTTGTTTGCAAGGAGTACTAAGCAATATCTGCAAATAATGGACGGAGTTAGCGAATGCACAAAGTATCTGTCAATGTGGAAAGGTTATACCAACGCACATGAAGCAGCCTATAACCAGAAATTATCCGATGCTTTAGGCTACAACTTCGAATATATCCATACTTCGGGGCATGCCGATAATGAAACTCTGAAGCAACTATTCAATAACATAAAACACAAAGTTATAATTCCGATGCATACCGATGATCCTGAATTGTTTTCGAGAATTTTTTCAAAATACAGTTGGAATGTAAAATTTCTTATCGATAAGGAAACCTTAAACCTCAACGACTTATGAAAATTTTTCACATTTCCGATACTCACAGATGGCATAGACGAATGCAAAACTTGCCCAATGCTGATATAATTGTTCATTCCGGTGACTTTACTATAAATGGGAGTGAAGAGGAGGCAATAGACTTTCTAAACTGGTTCTGCGACTTGCCATACAAGCACAAGATTTTTATTTGTGGCAACCATGACGAGTGCCTATATGGAGCAGACATTAACGGTCTTGATGATAACGTACACTACTTGTGCAACTCAGGTATCACCATTGAAGGGATAAGATTCTATGGAGTGCCTATGTTTCTTGAAGATTGCGTAACCGAAAGACAGTCTTTGTATTACAAACGGATTCCTACCGACACAAATGTGCTAATTACTCATACTCCACCATTCGGCATTCTTGATTTTGATGATAATATCAATTTTGGGTCTGAAGAACTGCTTGATATAGTAAACACAATTAAACCGCAACTACATTTGTTCGGTCACATACACCAGCACCACGGCATTACAAAAGTAGGCGAAACCACCTTCTCCAATGCCGCCATAATGAATCAGGATTATACTGCAATTACAAATGGGAATTTACTTTCTTTATAATTTAAAACAGTTTAAATACAACGATTATTTATAACTTAAAAACCCAGATTGCAATTGGCAAACCTGGGTTTTGATATAATTGAATAATGCAGAATTAGCAAGTTAATTCAGATTCCAATTTCATTACTATCTTTTTGAAATCCTTGTCAACAGACAAACGCTCGTCAATAGCCTTACATGCGTAAAGAACTGTAGCATGGTCTCTGTTTAACTTAGCGCCTATATTTGTTGACGACATCTTTGTATGCTTCTTTGCCAATGCCATAATCAACTGACGAGAATCGGCAACATCTCTTTTCCTACACTTGCTATATAGCAAGTTAACGTCAATAGAAAATTCTGAACAAACTGTTTCAACGATGCTTTCAAAGGTAACTTGCTTCTTGGTAATTCTGATTGAATTTGCAAGAACCTTCTTTGCCAAATCTACTGTAAAAGGAACGTTAAGTGCCGTTGCGTATGCCAATAAGGAAACGAAAACGCCTTCTATCTCACGAACATTATCCTTAACGTTTTCAGCAATAAAGTCAATTATGTCTTCCGGAATATCAACACTTGCCTCCTTTGCCTTACGAACAAATACACTTTTTCTCAATTCAAAGTCAGGACTTGCCAACTCTACTGTCATACCCCACTTGAAACGGGATAAAAGGCGTGGCTCCATACCGTCAAGTTCTGATGGAGGACAATCGCATGACAAAATCAAATGTCTTTGAGTATTGTGCAAATAGTTAAATATATGGAAGAACGTGTTTTGTGTTCCTGTCTTACCAGCAAACTCCTGAACGTCGTCAATAATAAGCATATCGATACTCTTGTAGAAGCCGATAAAATCATTGACTGAATTATTTCTTACAGCTGTTGTATATTGAGACTCGAAAGTTCGTGCACTAAGATAAAGCACCCTTGTTTCGGGGTATCTTTCCTTCATCTCATTTCCTATAGCCTGAATAAGGTGAGTCTTGCCAACACCTGTCGGCCCAAAGATAAACATTGGATTAAATGTCTGTGCTTTTGGGTTCTCAACAATCGCAGATGCTATAGTATATGCCAACTTATTGCTGTTACTTTCGCAATATTTGTCAAATGTATATGACTCGTTCAACTGCGAATCAAGGGCTTCGAATTTCTTAGGAGTAAAAGGGTTTGGCAACGGAGCAAGATGCTCTCTCTTTGGCAAGTTTGTTACTGATGTTTCTGAATCATCTTTAACAACATCGTAGGTATATTTCATACCTCTTATTGTAGGGAATTGCTTTTTCAATGCTGCGGCCAACAGATTGAAGTATTTCCCTTCCAACTGCTCAACATAAAAGGCAGTAGGTACACGCAAAACGAGCGTATCATCGACGAAACTTTCCGCCGATATAGGCTCAAACCATGCCGTGAATTGCTCTTCATTATTGAGATTATCACTAATAAAACGAAGACAATTCTCCCATTGCTTTTTCAAATCTATATTCATTCCTTCCTTTAAATTACACTGCAAATTTTGTAAAAAAAAAGAGATAAAACAAACCCTAAAATATTTGCTTTTATATAAATCGGCAAAGTCTCCTATCAATCAAGCACTTAGCGATAAGTACTCGCTTTTGCATCAAGTCCCACTTAATCAACAACTTAACCAAAACAACATATTTATATTATAGACAACTACAATACCCAAATATCCTACTAATCAAAGGTATTAGAGTAAAAGGGGGAAAAAAGGCGGCATAACCCTTATTTAGAATTATTCCAAATAAAGATATGCCGCTGTTTTTTAGAATAACTTAAAGTTCACGTATTTCTTAGGATTCTTTCTTAAATCAACAATAATCGAGTCCAAACTGACAATAGTTGCATCTATGTGGTTATAAAGCCCCTTATCGTTAAGCAACATACCCAATGAAGAGTCCTTACTGTTAACCTTACCTGTTATTTGTGCAAGGTTTGATGTTGTTGTCTCAACATTCTGCATTGTCTCCTTCAGTGGGATATTTTTCAATTCAGCACTGAGCACTTTCAAATCACCGGATATTTGAGCCAAGTCGGCTGTAATATCTCCTGCATTAGCAATAACTGGGTCTATTTTACCAGAAGTAACGGCAAGGTTTTTTGATAATACTTCAAGATTTCTTGAAACTCCGTCAAGCCTTGTTATTGTTTTTTCTAAAGCAGGATTAGATACAAGAGTATCAACATGAGCAAGAATGCTGTTCAATTTCGGGAGCATATCTATTACCGCAGGAATAACATCTGTTGAAAGTTCTGCCATTAAATCTCCAGCACGCTCACCTGGAATAGTATCTGTATTTGAAATAAATTCATTACCAGGAGCCATATCAACAGTCAACATTGCTGTTCCCAAGACACTTGTTGACAACTGCAATTTACTGCCTTTTGTCAACTTGAAATTTTTATCCATATCAATTTCTACTGCAATCTGACCTGGTTTGTCATATTGATACTGAATATCTGTTACCTGACCAACCTTGTAACCGTTAATCGTTACCGGAGTTGCAATAGTCAATCCTGTCACATCAGAAAATGATGCGTAATAAAGGTTTGACATCTTAAAGACATTAATTCCTTTAAGATAATCTATACCAAAAAATAATACAGCAAGGCTTATAAAAAGAATTAAGCCCATTGTAATCTCTCTTGTAAAAATTTTCTTCATATCTATTTTATTCTTTTTCCATTTTTAAATTCTACCACAAAAGCCCCTGGATGATGATTTTTCACTTTTTGCAAAAGCTCAAATGCCTCATCTTTGTCATTTGTTTCACCATAAGTGTATTTATAAGTTCCATTTTCCTTATAAATATCAACCTTATCCATATCTAACTTTTTAAAATAACTGCTGCGTGATGACAATTTTTTAGGAGAGGAAACGAATTGCACCTTGTAGACAATCTCATCTTTTCTAACCTTATCCTTTTTTGAGATATTCTTATTACCCTTATGTTTTTTATCTTTTTCTCCAGTAACTGTAGCATAAAATAAATCGTTCGTTTCCTTATAACTTTTGAAAGCCTCATAAATGGCATCTGCCATAGTTCTTTGCCCCTCCTCAGATGTCAGGAATTTCTCCTGAGTTGGATTGCATATATAATCCAACTCAACAAGGACTGCAGGCATACTTGTCTTTGCAAGCACAAGGAATCCAGCTTGACGAACGCCCTTATTCAATCTGCCTGCGTCTTCAAAATTTTTCTGAATCATTGATGCAAAAGACACACTCTGATCCATATGCTTACTCTGGCTAAACTCAAACATTATGTATGATTCTGTTGAATTAGGGTCAAAACCTTGATATTTTACAGAATAATCATCTTCAAATTCAATAACTGAGTTTTCGCGAACAGCTACATCAAAATTATCATCAGATCTATGCAAACCCAATGTATATGTTGATGCTCCCTGTATTTTTGTTCTGTTTCTATTCTTTAATGCTACTGAATTTGTATGAATTGAAATAAACAAATCTCCTTTGGCCTTATTGGCTATATCTGCCCTGCCCTGAAGGGAAACAAATTTATCGGACTTTCTTGTATAAACAACATCTACATCCTTACAATTATCCTCAATCTTTTCTCCTAACAGCAAGGCAACAGCAAGGTTGATTGACTTTTCATTAGATCTCTTTCCCAATGCTCCGTGGTCCTTTCCACCATGACCGGCATCTATAACAACCACAAAGTTTTTGGCTTCTGCAGTTGAAACAGGAAATAGCAATCCCATAAGGACTGCTAATAAAACTATCCAATATTTACTTATTCTTTCCATTCTTATTACTGCAAAAGTAATACAATTTCACCGAATAAAATAATTAAATATAAGTGCAAAACTAAGTTCCCGATGAAAATTTATATTATTTTTGTAACACTTTTAGATTGTGATAATTTTTACGCTTATGACAACAAATTTGAAAATTCTTAAATCAACAATATATGCAATTGTGTTCTTACTAACATTTACAAATTGCCAAAATTCTGATTATAAAGAAATTACAATTAACAGATTCGACATCGATGCTTCAAACTACGTCAATTTGGATAAAACTGGGAAAGCGGAATTTCATAATAAATATTCTGATGTGATTGAATTATATATCAACAAAATATATCCTGACACAAACATTTCAATTTGTTCCAAAATGGAAAATTTTGCGAACTCAAAAGCGACAAAATATTTTACAAAAGATATAAATTTTGCCTTTTCTGACATTTCAGCAATTCAAAAAACACTTTCTATTGAAGCATTAAATTTTAATGAAAAAGCAAATATTAAATTTCCTAAAATATTTACTGCCATTATTCCATATAACCAATCTATCCTTATAACTGACTCAACAGCAATTATTGGTCTTAATCACTATTTAGGCAAAAATCACCCTGCCTATGAAGGATTCCCTTCATTCCGCAGGAACTTCAAAATTTCCGACAAAATCCCTTACGATTTAGCAGAGGCTATTATTAAGACAAAGTATCCTTATACCCCAAAAGAGAACACACTTCTGGAAAGAATGCTTTATGAAGGTACAGTTGCAATGGTTGCTTCGGAAGTTATACCAGACTTTAAAGAGAACTTGTTTTTCAACTTCTCAAGCGAGCAACTTTTATGGTGTAAAAAGAATGAAGCCAAACTGTGGAACCAGTTGTTGATTGATGAAAGCCTTTATGTATCTTCTGAATCTATTATTGACCAATACCTCAACCCTGCCCCATTTACTCCAGCATTCACACAAGACTCTCCTGGAATGGCTTGCAGGTGGCTTGGGATGAGAATAGTTAACTCCTATACAGATAACAGTGGCACATCTGCATTAATCACTATAACTAAAAATGTTTATCAAGAAAGTCAGGCAACCCTAATTAACTCTAAGTATAATGGCAAATAAGATATACGGCTTAATCGGAGCCAAACTCGGTCATTCCTTCTCAAAAGATTTCTTCTCCAAAAAATTTGCAAAGGAAGACATTTCCGCTGAATACCGAAATTTTGAAATTGACAATATCGAAAAATTTAGCGATATTATTGAATATGGTGTTTACGGACTTAATATTACAATTCCCTATAAAGAGCAAGTGATAGATTTTCTCGACAAGATAGATCCCATTGCAGCAAAAATTGGAGCAGTCAACGTCGTGAAAATTGTTCGTAACGCTGATAATTTAGAAACTATTGGTTACAACTCAGACATCGTTGGTTTTACCGAATCGATCAGACCATTAATAGAAAATCATCATAAGAAGGCATTGATTTTGGGTACTGGCGGGGCTTCTAAGGCCGTTATCGAAGGGTTAAAATTAATGAATATCAGAAGCCAACTTGTTTCGCGGACTAAAAGTCCAAACACAATTACATATTCAGAATTAAGCTCCAATTTATTGGAAGAATATACCATTATAGTAAATACGACTCCTTTGGGTATGTTTCCAAATACCGATTCATATCCGGACATTCCTTATGAATTTCTCAGCAACAAACATCTTTGCTATGACTTGACATACAATCCTGAAGAAACCAGATTTCTTAAACTAAGCCGCGATAACGGTGCTAAAACAAAAAATGGTCTTGAAATGCTAATTCTTCAGGCATTGGAATCTTGGAGAATTTGGAATATGTAGTATGAACCTGCAACTCGCCCAATACCCTTTTCTAAGAATTGTCATTCCTCTTATTTTGGGGAATGCAATGGCTTTATTGAGCCTGCCTCCATATCTATTCTTTTTATCCAGTGCGCTTTCTGTAATATTTCTAATTTGGTATGCAGCAACTAAGGAGCCTTTAAAAAAATACAAATTAAACAAGTTATACCCAATTCCTTTATTCCTTCTATTACTATCTTTAGGATGGTTGAATGGCTATGTCAACAAACCATCATGTATAAATGACAAATACGTTGGCAAACCCATATTCATCACTGCTGAAGTAGAGGAGGCAAAACATGGGAACGTAACTCTAAATACAATTTCTTCAGCAATCATAAACAACAATGAAGAAAAACTATCAATTGTTTTCCAAGGTAATGACTATAAAATCAAACAAGGTAGTATAATACGATGCCGATTAACCCTTGACAAAATTATGCCTTCCGTAGTTCCCTACTCTTTCGATTATGCTCAATATCTTAAAAGCAAAGGCATTTTGTACCGAGGTTTTGTTGAAGAAGGCAATTATATAATTATTGGTGAACATAATAATATATTTACTGCTGCTAACAGCATCCGAAACTCTATCATAAAATCAATATTCTCTTGCGGCTTTTCTGATGACACAGCAAATTTCCTTATTACAATACTTACAGGCGACAATCAGTTTCTTGACGATGAAACAAAGATTTCATTTTCTCACTCTGGACTTGCCCACATACTTGCCGTAAGCGGTCTGCATATCGCTATAATTTCCATAATAATAGCCTTTGCCCTATCTTTCCTCGACAGGTTAAAAATGAAATGGATGAGACTAACCATCTCTCTTATCTTTGTTTGGGCGTTCTGCTTTATAACAGGACTTTCGCCTTCTTCAGTTAGGGCTTCAATTATGGCAACATTCCTAATAACGGCTATCCTGTTTCATAAAAAGCATAACACCACAAATGCTCTGGCCGCCGCTGCGGTGATTACACTGATAATCGACCCCCTCGCCATTTCTGATATAGGTTTTCAGTTGAGTTATCTATCTGTGGCTACCATAGTGATTCTTGCCAACTCCATAACCATTGGCGGTCGATTCTCTTGGAAAAAGAAAATATCAGAACTTTTCGCAGTTTCTATCGCAGCCCAATTAGGAACTTGCTTTATATCAATATTATATTTTAAAGTTCTACCGCTATCTTTTATTATCGCAAACGTTATAATTGTTCCTATCCTGCCATTTTTTGTCATATCAGCGATATTGGCAATTCTGCTATCGGTCATGGGTGTTAACATTGGTTTTATTCCGGCTTGCATTAATACTTTTTACGACGGTATAAGATATATTGCTGATTTTTGCTCTGGTATAGACATCATGACATTCGACAATATATGGCTAACCCCCATTGCTGCAATATTTTTTACTTTGGTAATTATTTCCATAGGTCTGTGGCTACGAAACAGAAATGAAACATACCTAATATGGGTTGCATCTGTTTTTGCGGCAATTGCATTTACCGACTTGACTTATCAAATCTGTACAACTCCACGACAAGGTTATTTTATTTCTGATGAATACGAGTCAACGAATATAGTAGCACTCGACAACAACGAACTTTTCATAATCAACTCCAATAATGATTCATTGGAAATTGCAAACTTTCTGGAAAGACAAAAGGCAATGCTTTACCGGCTGGGAATAAACAAAACGCATTTCATTACAGACGATTTTCAAAACAGCAAACTGGCTCACCATAAAAGCCACTCATATTTCAACGGAAAAACTTTTATTTTTGCAAACGGCAACTATCGCAAAAAAACAATTCAAAAGAAACGTCTGCACATAGATTATGCAATTATAACCAATCACTTTTATGGCTCAATAAATGACCTTGAAAAGACTTACGAAATTTCCACATACATCCTGCCAAAAGAAATTTATAAAAACAAACGCCTTGAACTTGCTAAAGAATTTGAATTATTAGAAAAAGATTTTATAGATATGTCAAAAGGCGGCAAATGTGAAGAAGGTTTCTCTTAAACCATTACCTCCATTATACCGCCTTATTAGAAATTTGTATGTTTCTATTTGTAATCAATCGCAATCTTTATCACCCCATCTCGCTTTGCTTCAAAAAGGTCGTATGCTTCGGAAATTTTCTCCAGTGGATAGCGGTGGGTTATCAATGGTGTTGCGTCTATTTTTCCTTGCCTTATCAATTCCAAAATTTCCGCACAATCACAACCGTCAACTCCACCTGTCTTAAATGTAAGGTTTTTGCCATACATATTCGGCAACGGCAAAACCTGCGGCTTATCATATAGAGCAACAACTGAAACAATGGCATTTGGACGGGCACAACGCCAAGCAAGTTCAAAAGTATTTTGACCTCCTGCAACTTCAATAACCCGATCTGCGCCACCTCTATAAGACTGCGACAAAACATATTCCTCACATTCATCAGGTGTAACAACTGCGACTTGCGGATAATGCTCCGAAACAAATCTGCGTCTTTCGTCTGAACGCTCACAAACAATTATTTTCTTCGGCCTTTTCAAAATTGTACATAATAGTGTACATATTCCCGTCGGTCCTGCACCAATAATAAGCACAATATCATCTTCTGTTATATCTGAAATCTTCGCAGCCCAAAAACCTGTTGCAAGAACATCGCCAACAAACAAAGCCTGCTCGTCACTTACGCTATCCGGGATAATATCCAAGCCTTGATTAGCCAACGGTACTCGCACATAAGGAGCCTGACCGCCATCTATACGGCAACCTAAAGCCCAGCCACCATGTGGTGATGTGCAATTATTCACATATCCATTCTTACAGAAAAAGCATTCGCCACAAAAGGTTTCAACATTGACCGTTACCCTGTCACCAACTTTAACCTTGCTTACATCAGAGCCAATCTCCTCTACAATGCCAACCATTTCATGTCCCAAGGTTATGCCTGGAACTGCACGAGGAACGCTACCATGCTTGATATGCAAGTCACTTGAGCAGATACTGCTCAATGTTAGGCGAACAATTGCATCGCCATTGTCAACTATAGCAGGCTTAGGCTTGTCAACTAACTCAAATCTACCTTTTTCAATATATGTATATGCTTTCATATCTTTTGATTTACTTGTTACAAATTTACCAAATAATATAACAACATACAAAAGAAAGAATATAAACGATTTTTTTACAGACAATACAATATTACCAAGATAAAAACGTTATAATAACAACTAAAAACAAATTGCCTATGGGAGAAACCAATACTCATTCTATCATTCGTAGTAACGGTGAATTGATAATCAAAGCACCAAAACTATCTACAATTAACCTTATCAAACAGTTTGCAAGAACATATTCATTCAACAAAAACGAGAAGATAGCACTCGATAGAATCATCGCAAACTAAGAAAAATGAAAGTATTTTGTAATACTGGTATGAACCCCGACAGTTTTTTATCCAACTTTCGGGGTTCTTATTTTTTCCACTCTTTCTTTTCTATTAAAAACCAGTTATACAATTTTACACATAAGGATTTTATAAAACAATGAAATTATTTTATTGTTTCAGTCATCGGGTTGCATTTTTGGTCTTTTGGTTTATAATTTTTATTGGGGAATTTTTTTCTTGTTATTTTTGCGGTGCAGACTGCAGAGAAGCCCTGTTGTGGGCGGGACTGCAAAAAATTTATTTAGCAAGAGTTTACTTGACGCTCTTTCGTAGCAAACTGAAACCTGGAAAATTTCAACTACAGTCAAGAATTAAATAGCAGTAGATGCCTTACTGTTATGCACCGTCTTCAATAGCTGGTGCGAGATTGTCTGCTATTGATATGCTCATATATATTTTGAGACTTCTTTGCTATTCATTCTACTGTAGTGGGCAATTCTAAAGCCTCAGTTTGCAGAATAGGTAGCATATATTGCTCTCACTCTTTATATTTCCAAAACTATGATGCAACATTATTCGTTCCTGGTGGAAGTTTTGATTATTACAAGAATGCAGAGAATTGGAAAAACTTTAATTTAATAACAGAAGGTGTTTGTGGCGTTGAGGGCATTGCTACTGACGGAAGCAATGTAGTTGCCATAGGCGGAGCTATTGAGGTTAGCGGAACCGATGGCGAACGCGTAGAGGTTTATAGCGGAATGGAAACAAGGATTTCGGTAGCGAAAGGCATTTACATTGTCCACTTCGCAGGCACAGTGCATAAAATGATTTTGTAATACTGCAAATTGATTAATAAAGGTTCGGCACTCGTGGTTTTCCCCGAGTGCCGAATTTTTTATGTGTAGATGAATAGTATTTATAGTATATAGGCGGTTGGAGACAATGGTTGTTTGCAAAAACGGAAACAATTCAAAATAAATCTAAAAACTGCGTTTTTGCTATTTTCTGCCCTCGCCTCTCACTAATTTTTGATAACTTAGGCCTCACCTTAACAAAACAAATAATTCAAGCATTCTTTGTTTTGTATTCGGTTTGCACTAACTTTGCAATAGTGATAATAATTGATACTAAAATCAAAAATTTTACAGATATGAACAATTTTCAAGATTTGGTTGTAAACCGCCGTAGCATAAGAAAATATACTGACCAGGAACTAAATGGCGATAATGTTAAGAAAATTCTTGAGTCTGCTCTAATTTCTCCCTCTTCTAAAAGTAAGATGCCTTGGGAATTTGTCGTTGTAGAAGACAAAAACGTTCTTACACAATTAAAGGAGTGCAAGCAATTTGGCACGAAACCACTTGAATCTTGCCCATTGGCAGTTGTTGTCTGTGCGGACCCTACTGTTAGCGATGTTTGGATTGAAGATGCTTCTGTTGCTGCTTTTATGATTCAACTACAGACTGCAGACTTCGGTTTGGGCAGTTGCTGGGTGCAAGTACGCGACCGCTTTATGGAAAACGGAGACCCTTCTGAAGAATATGTAAGAAATATCCTCAACATTCCGGACCATATCCGCGTTCTTTGCATCGTCACTTTAGGATACAAGGATGAGGACCGCAAGCCTTATGATTTGTCTAAAAACAAATGGGAAAAAATTCATATCGGACAATGGTAAGCAAAGAGACAACAGTTTCAATTATCGGCTCTGGCAATGTTGCAACCCACCTTGCTCTTGCATTGAAAGAGAAGGTGAATGTTGTTCAAGTTTATAGCCACACATTGGATAATGCCCGCTCTCTCGCTGCCAAAATTTCGGATAAATGCTCTTTTTGCAACGATGTAAACGCCTTGCAAAAAACTGATATATTCATTGTTTCCATAAAAGACGACACCGTTATCAGTTTTTTAAATTCCGTTTCCGAAGAGTTGCACAGTTCCATTTGGGCACACACCTCTGGCAGCGTTGGAATGGACGCTTTTGAAAACTTCGGCAACAAGTACGGCGTTTTCTACCCTCTCCAAACATTCTCAAAGAATGTTGATTTAGAAATAGAGGACATTCCTTTTCTTATAGAAGGTTCCGATAAAGAGACGCAAGGCACATTGGTTGCTCTTGCCGAATCCATTTCTAAGACAGTCCTAACAGCAGACAGTGACACACGGGCTAAGATACACCTTGCAGCAGTCTTTGCATGCAATTTCTCCAACTATATGTACACTATGTCGGAGAACATATTGAAGAAATACAATATCCCCTTCTCTTTACTTATCCCTTTAATCAAGGAAACAGTAAGAAAGGCTTCAGTCGTCTCCCCAAAAGATGCGCAGACAGGACCAGCAGCAAGAGGTGATATGAAAATTATCAACAAGCATATTGACCTATTGGACTCAGAGTCTGAAAAAAACATATACAAAATGATTTCGCAAGAAATAATGAATAGAAGAAAATAATATGAGCGGAATATTATACGATTTAACCAAGATAAAAGCATTTGCGTTCGATGTTGACGGAGTTCTTTCAGCGTCAACAATTCCTTTGCACCCGTCAGGCGAGCCAATGCGAATGATAAATATTAAAGACGGCTACGCAATCCAGTTAGCGGTCAAGTTAGGCTATGACGTTGCCATCATCACTGGCGGCAATACCGAATCTGTAAGGAAACGCTTTGAAGGGCTTGGCGTTAAGGACCTTTATCTTGGAGCAAAAGTCAAACTGCCAATTTTTCACGAATGGCTTGAAAAGCGCGGTTTGCAGAAAGAAGAAGTTATTTTTATGGGCGATGACATTCCTGACTATGAAATAATGAAAGAGGTAGGATTGCCAATATGCCCTAACGACGCATGTACTGAAATTAGAGAAATTTCCAAATACATCTCCCCTTTTGACGGCGGAAGAGGCTGTGCAAGAGACGTTATAGAGCAAGTTCTCAAAGCCAAAGGTGATTGGTTAAAAGATAAAAAAGCATTTGGTTGGTGATATGTTAGACAAAGTAAAAAAATACGACATCATTTTGGCAAGCGGCTCTCCAAGAAGAAAGGAACTGCTCAAGGGGCTTGAACTTGATTTCACCGTATGGTGCTTAAAGGATATTGACGAATCCTATCCACCAGACTTCGACGCAAAAAAGGTTGCCGAATTTATCTCTGAAAAGAAAGCAATGGCATACAAGCCACAAATGAACAATAATCAACTGATTATTACAGCAGATACCGTTGTCGTTGTTGACGGAACAGTATTAGGCAAGCCGTCAAGCATCGAAAACGCAAAAGAGATGTTGAGAAAATTATCAGGCAAAACGCATTCAGTGATTACTGGCGTTACCGTACTTTCTTCTGAAAAACATATATCATTTTCTGCAGAAACAGAAGTAAAATTCGCTGATTTGCAAGAAGATGAAATTGATTTCTATGTCAATACATTCAAACCGCTTGACAAGGCAGGCGCGTATGGTATACAAGAATGGATTGGATATATTGGTATTGAAAATATCAAAGGGAGTTACTTTAACGTTATGGGACTACCAGTTCAAAGGCTTTACACAGCACTAAAAAACTGGTAACCGAATGACTATTCCTAAATAAGCGTTACAAAAATTACTACTTATTATAAGGACAAAATTAATAACT
>ERZ791624.589-NODE-589-length-23918-cov-2.536647_pt1 | contig 23918 bp, 13 predicted proteins | sample MGYA00510058_ERZ791624 | MGnify/ENA primary metagenome ERZ791624 (study PRJEB30046, sample SAMN00715158) | human gut metagenome | study: EMG produced TPA metagenomics assembly of the A metagenome-wide association study of gut microbiota in type 2...
GCGCTTCTCCAACTCCGAGTGGAACGAGTATCCTTTGTTTGCCGACAAGTACATCAACTGGATTGATGCTCTGCCGCAGGAAGAGCAGGTTATCAATGTCTTTATGGAACTCTCTGCTCTGGGTATGGCACAGCCGTTGTCTTCCAATATTCTGGAATTCCTGAAGGCTCTTCCATACTGTGCCAAGGAAAAGGGGATTACTTTCTCCACACCGACGGAAATCGTTACCAAACTGAAATCTGTTTCCCAGTTGGATGTTCCATACCCGATGTCTTGGGTGGACGAAGAAAAGATACCAGCTGTTGGCTGGGTAATGTGATGCAGCGTGAAGCATTCAACAAGCTGTATAGTGTTGCCGAACGTGTCCATCTCTGTGATGACCGCCGTATCAAGCAAGACTGGGATTATCTGCAGGCAAGTAACAACTTCCGTTTCATGACTACCAAGCCAAGCAATGTGGGTCTTGACAGAGGTATCTATTCAAGTCCTTTCGATGCTTTCACTAACTATATGAACATTCTTGGCGACTTCATCACCCGAGTAAACGACCTCTATCCTGCTGATGTTGATAACGATCAGCTTGAGGGCCTGCTTACTACCATCAAGAATCAGGATGAAGAGCTTGAGATGAAGGACAAGGAGATTGTCCGTCTTCAGGCTAAGATTGAAAAGATAGAGAAGGAAACTGATAAACTGCGTGGTGAAAAGGCTACTAAGGCTCCTGCCAAGAAGGCCGCAGCTAAGTCTGCAGCCAAGAAGGCACCTGCCAAGAAGGCACCTGCCAAGAAAGCAACAAAGGCAGAGCCTACAGAAGAAAAGAAAGATTAGAATTTTTAGATTACTCATAAAGATTAATCCCCCTCGCTGCATTGATTTGCAATGAGGGGGATTTTTTTTGTTTCCCAAATTATTCTCTGAAATAACGTGTTAGCTGGAAAGCGTTATTTTTCGAAATGAATCCAGTCTACGTCGAAGAAGGCAGCATCGTTCTTCTTGGCTGTGCGGGTGTTGAAGAAACCGAGCTTGGCACCAATCCACTTGCCTTCACGCACAGTGAAAGGATTGCCTATCTTGGTAAACTTCTTACCATCCAGACTGTAACTCCATTCAGCGATAGCCTGTATCTGGTTGGCGATACCTTCGCTATGAACCTTCACGCGGAGCCATACATCCTGGGTAGCGATGCGGGATGAAGGAATGTCATCTACGGCATACTTCACGGTGTAAGGTTGAGGCTGCTTGCTAGTCTTGATGGCCACTTGCTTTACCATCTTCTCTGCCTTTCCCTTCTCAGCCTTCTCGCAGGTTACATATTGCAATACAACACCCTCTTCCTTGGTATCAACAAACTTGAGTGCCGCATAGTCCATGCCTTGCATAATCATGCCGGCGCTTTCGCCCAGTACCTTATCTTTCTCCTTGTAAGCCTCGGTGCGGTTAGGTATGAACTTCACCTTGGCAGTAGCAGTAAAGTTCTCAGTAGGGAGTTTCTGGAGCAGGAGGTTTGGCAAATCATACAGGTTCTTTACATCTTCAGCCTGCTGCACGCCATAGAGGCGCAGCTTGGAGTTCTTGGCATCGCAGAAGTACCAGTACTGACTGTAAGGACCGTTCCACTGCCATTGCAGACCTAAATCTACGCTGCTGAAATCATCCGATTCCTTAGGCTGGAAGTTTCCGCTTGATGGCAGGTTGGGCTTTTTCCATTGCTGAACAGGATCTCCGCAGCCGTCACCATCCTTGTCGTCTCCGATGACAAGCCAGTCGTTCACCCATTTGGCTGGTTGCAGATGCACCACACGACCATAGGCGTGCTTATCCTGGAAGTGGAGGAACCAGTCTTCTCCATTCTGGGTATCTACCCACGCACCCTGGTGAGGACCATTTACCTTCTTGTTCTTTCCTTGTGCCATACCTACATATTCCTCGTAAGGGCCGTATGGATTCTTGGAACGCAGTTCTACCTGCCAGCCATACTTCACGCCGCCCGCAGGACTCATGATATAATAATATCCGTTGCGCTTGTAGAACTTGGTGCCTTCGATGGTAGGCTGGTCTTCGTGACCGTCATATACGATGCGTGAAGGACCGGTAACCTTGGTGCCGTCAGGTGACATCGGAGCTACGAAGAGCACTGACTTGATACCGGCTCTTGAACCGGCGCATCCATGCGAAAGATAAGCCTTGCCGTCTTCATCCCAGAGAGGGCAGCAGTCAATAAGACCTTTTCCCTTCATCACCCAGGTGATAGGCTCCCAAGGACCGCGTGGGTCTTGTGTCTTGGTCATGAAGAGTCCCTGGTCAGGATCACCGCAGTAGATATAGAACCATCCGTCATGATAGCGGATAGAGGGTGCCCACGCATAGTTACCATGCTGAACCTTTTTGCGCCAATCCAGTTCGGTGCCCTGGTATTCAGGCAAAACAGGATAGTCATCGAGTAGGGCAGCACCGATAATCTCCCAGTTCACCAGGTCGGTGCTGTGCAGAATCTGCAAGCCTGGGAAACATTGGAAGGAAGAGGAGGTCATATAGTAGTCATTGCCCACACGGCATACGTCTGGGTCTGAGTAGTCGGCGTCAATAACCGGGTTGCGGTACATTCCGTTCTTCAGGTTCGGATTCCATGTCTTGGATACCGCTTTTTGGGCATGCACGCTCACCGCAGAGAGTGGAGAACTCAATGCGATGGTGGCGAGAATGCACAGGAGTGAATGATATTTTATTTTCATTGTTACCGATGTTTAAATGAATTATTTAGCTACGTATTTCTTGTTGTTGTAGATATAGATCCCTTTTTTGAGACCTTGCAGGTCTTCTGCCTTGGCATTGAGCTTTACCATGCGACCGCTGAGGTCGTAAATGTTGTTATTGTTTACCTTGGCGATGGTAGCAATTGGCTGGATGCCTGTAGAAGTCTCTGTATAGAGAGTGAACTGCAAGATGCACTGCTTTACCTTTGGAGTGAAAGTAAGCGTGTGTTCTACAGGTGAATCAAACTCTACTGTATATTTTTTCAGACTTTTGTCTTTTGGAAAAATATAGGTGTCAGCATCATAGCTTGTACCGTTGATCTCACCGATATAGGCATCAGCAGTATCATAGTTGTTACGGCCCTCAATATCCATCTTGGTAATCTTTACACCATCAGGAATGATAATGGTGTATTGGTTGGCGCTAAACTTGATATAAGTAGTACCAGAACCAATATCGTATGATTTTCCCTTCTCGTTGCTGATAGCGAATCCATTGCTGAATGAACCGGCTGTCTTATCTGTTAAAGTCTTTGAGTTCAACGTGAAAGGTCCCTTTGTATCTACTACTCCTGAACCTGTAGACGTAGCATCACACTCGTCTGTCCAAGTAGAATCAAACTTCTTGAGCCAGATTGAACCGCTGCTGACGGTAATCTTAGAGTTGTTCTTGAACACGAGATTATCTACGAAGCGGATATCGATACCCTTTTTTGCCGAAATCTGCACGTTGTCGAGTGTTACATTCTTGATATGGCTCTCAGGACGGCCAATCAGGAAGATGGCTTTGCCATCGCAAACATCTGTTGTCTTCACGTTCTGAAGCAGAATGCCGTTGTAGGTAGGGGTAGTACTATCAAGAGCTCTGGCATTTGCCTTGTCTACGGCAGGATCGCTGTTGTAGTTCTTGTCGTAGTAGCAATCGATAGAGAATGGGTTCTTAACCTTGGTCATGGTGAAGTTGGTGAACTTCCAGTCCTCCTCGCCACCGCCACGCAGTGTACCATTGCTGTTGATACCCGTCTTCATGCGGATACCGGCAGTTGTACCATTCATGGTGATGTTGTCGAACCATACATGCTTGATGTTTTTGGTGAAACTACCGATAGAAGCACCATGTCCTGTACCAAAGTCGCAGTTCCAGATATGGATGTACTGTGCATCATTGTCACAAACGATATTGTCATCGCCGTTGCTGATGTTACAGTTGTAGATATTAACGTATGGACCCCAGATAGAGATTCCATCGGTGTTATGCGATGCCTTTCCCTTGCCTGCTTCAGATGAAGGTTCGCTGATAATCAGATCATGGATGGTAGCATGGCTAGCCTTACCGCTGTTGCTGATGGTGATGTTCACACCAGGAGTATTCTGAATTTTGAAGTACGGAGCAGGAAGCGCTTGCCCTGCTCGAAGCGGATCATTGCACCAGGATTGAAGGTTTCGCCATTCTCTCTTGCGAGCCACCAGCGTGCACCCTGACCGTCGATGACTGAAGTTTCACCTTCACCCTCGATAACAATGTCGGTAACGTTCTTATCCTTGTTCTTTCCGCCGATGAAGACAGTCTTATTGTTAGGAGCCTTGCCGTATTCCACGAGCTTCAATGTCGCTCCTGCGCAAAGGTGGAGCACAGTCTTTGACTTGATGCTGAGTACCTCGGTCTTGCTTGTCATCTGATCTGTACTACCAAACATCCAGGTACCGGCAGGAATCACGACCATACCACCTGTTGTAGGCACAGCATCAAGTGCTTTCTGGATAGCCTTGGTGTTGTCTTCTGCCGTAGTGGAAGCACCATAATCCTTGATGTTGAACGTGTTTTCCGAAGTGATGGTTGGCAACTGTGGCAGTTCTACGGCAGTCCATCCTTCTGGAGTGTTCTGTGCGTTCTGCTCGGCTGTGATACCTGCGAAAGTTTGTGCTTTAGCGAACATTGGCAGAGCCATGAGCGCAGCCAGCACGGCTGTCTTAATGATTGATTTCTTCATTTCTTCTTAGGTTTATTTATTTTATTATTATTGTATTCTATAAGATTTTCTGCAAAGTTACGATATTTTTGCTTACCGCATGCAGATAGTGGGCGAAAAACTACGAAAACGATTACGTATACCTTGCCGATAGAACCAAAAGAAAGACCGTATCCATCAGGAATTATCTCCCTAGAATACGGTCTTAAACCTAATGATTAACGTATGTCCTGATAAGTTTTCTTATCAACATAATGACTTTGATTAGTAACCAGGATTCTGGTCGGCTAATGTCAGCTGGTCATTGGCATCAATTGCAGCCTGTGGGATAGGGCGAAGAAGCTTCTTGCCGATATACTGGGCAGCCTTGTCTCCCATCTCATGGTTATACTTGGTGCAACGTGTTACCAGGGTCTGTGTTCTGCGAAGATCCATCCAGCGTGCCTCATTACCGAAGTTCTCGCATGCATTCTCATCAAGGATGTCATCGATAGTGATAGTTCCTGTAAGTGCAGAAAGACCAGCGCGCTGGTGAACCTCATTGAGTCGTGCCAATGCCTTAGGATTATCACCAGCCTTCAGATAAGCCTCAGCTGCTACGAGATACATCTCTGGCAAAGTGATGATATGGATGTCGCGATAGCAGGTGTTCTTCTCTGTGGTAGCAGTCTTGCTGTCGTCAAACTTCTTGCATGGATTTGAACCACCTACCAGTTGCTGGTTATCGTAATATTCTACATCGGAGCCATCCATATTCTGTGCCTCCTTAGTCTGTGTATCCATCGGAATGCGATAGGTGTTTGCTCTGTTGGCTGGGTCTTTAGCCTTCCATGCAGCAAAGTCGGCATCGGTCTCATACCATGCAGAATAGTAACGAACTACAGGATAACCCTTTAGGCTCTCACCATTCTTATACCATGTCCAGTAGCCGGTACCTGCAGCATTTCCCTTATTCATATCTGGCAATTCCTTCATAAAGGTAGCATCGTAACGCAGGTCGCCTTTCTGGAAGCAATGCAAGGCATAGAGGGTTGGCACATAGCTGGAGGTAGTAGCCTTGATAGGATCCTCGTTTCCACCCAGATAGTTGCAGTAGTAGCCGCTCCATTCTGTACCACCTGATGTTGTATTGTTGGCTGTAGCCAAATCATATTCCACATCCCAAAGGAACTCTTCGTTGTCATCGCCCGATCCGTCTGCCTTCCAGAGCTTGTCAAATGGGGTAGTCAGTTTTCTGCCTGCAATCACCTCATCGGCAAGAGCTGCAGCCTTGGAGAAGTATTCCTGCTTGTTGAGGTCCCATGCAGCAGAAAGGTAGGTCTTGGCAAGGATAGCCTTGGCTGTTTCCTGGCTGATTCTGCCGCCACCCTTGGTAGCTGTAGAAGCCTGGAGCACATTCTTGCCGATAACATCTTCGAGTTCGCTGATGATATAGGCATATACATCTGCAGCAGAAGACTTCGGATATCCTGTGCCTGCTGTGGTGAGGAAGTCCTTCATGATAGGCACACCACCGAAGTTGTTTACCAGGAGATAATACTCGTAGGCAGCCAATACACGGGCTTCGCCTACAAGCTGCCCCTTAGTCTTTTCATCAACTTGGGCTGTCTGTCATAATATGATACAGAGTTGGCTGCACGGATACCTGCATAGAGGTAAGTATAGAGATTCTTGATATCCGTATTTTCTGGAGTCAAGGTCTCGTAAGTATTCAATGCCTCGTTCATCTTGTTACGGCCATCGGCATACATGTCTGTACCTGCTGAGAAACAGCTAGTGAACAGAGGAGCTGCATAAACGTTTTGCAGATGCTGATAGGCATCATTGACGAGGCTGTTGAATCCCTCTTTTGTTGCAAAAGTCTGTTTATCAGTTACATTCGACTTGTTGCTAGCATCCAGGAAGTCGCTGCAACTTGTCATGGTTCCCATGCAGCAGGCCGCCAGTGCTACGCTATATAATATCTTTTTCATAATTGTTTACTTCATTTAATGAGATTAGAACTTAAGATTTACACCAAACTGGTAGGTTACAGATGATGGACCGCCATTCTGCAGATTCTGTGATGCCCACTCTGGGTCGAAGCCCTTGTAGTTGGTGAAGCAGAATGGGTTCAGAACGTTTACATAAACACGGAGATTTCTGATACCAGCCTTGCTTACTACGCTCTTAGGCAATGTGTAACCCAGGGTAATGTTCTTAACCTTGGTGAAAGAGGTCTTCTGATACTGGAAACCTTCTCCCTTGGCTGAACCCTTGTCGCCGAAGTAACCACCCATAGATGCATCGCTGTTGTTTGGATAAGGATACTTTCCGTAGTGGGTCTCTGTAGCGGTTGTAATCTCACCTGTAGCATGATCGATGATTGGTGCTCCCTTTGGTATGTAGAAATCCAACTTCATGTGGGCATTACCACGGTCGCCATACTTCATATACTTCTCATGGAAGTAGCTGCGTGACCAGAATCCGCTCTTGGTATAGAACATGATAGAGAAGTCGAAACCCTTGAAGTAAACATTGGTAGTGAAACTACCGGTCCAGCGAGGATCTGTGCAGCCATAAATCTGCTTATCGTTGTCGTCAATCTTACCGTCATCGTTCCAGTCGTTTACGGCTACCTGACCTTCATACCACTTATACTTAGTGCCATACTTCTCGTAGAATTCCTTCAGGGTATAATGCTTGTCACCATTCATGGTGTGCATGGTTACACCCTTGTCGGTGATGACATCGGTATGGGTATAGTCACGGAGTACGTTCAGTGGCTCGCCGATAAACCAGTTGTTGGCTACCTCATCAACCTTACCGTTACTCAACTCCTTAATCTTGTTCCAGTTGCGGGCGAAGTTTACGTTCGCACTCCAGGAGAAGTCTTTCTTGTTGATGATGTTAAAGTTCAAACCGAGTTCTATACCTCTGTTTTGGACAGAACCTACATTGAAGGTTGAAGTCTTCTCACCAGTTTCGATAGGCACTGAACGTGACATAATCTGACCATCAGAAAGACGGTTGTAGAAGTCGGCTGTTACATTGATGCGGTTTTTCAGGAAACTCAGATCGAGACCTACATCGAATTCCTTCACCTTCTCCCAGATGAGTTCTGTATTTACCAATCCGTTAGGATGATAACCCTGTACCTCTTTGCCATCTATGGTTACATAAGATGGACCTGTAGCAGAAGCGATAGTTACATAGTCACCCACATTGTTGTTACCGGTAACACCATATGACAGACGGAGTTTAGCATTGTCTAACCAGTTGTTGAACTGCTTCATCCAAGCTTCATCAGAGATACGCCATGCTGCAGCTACAGAAGGGAACCAGCCCCATCGGTTGCCGTCTGCGAAACGTGAACTGCCATCGGTACGGAGTGTAGCTGTAGCCATGTAACGACCCTTGTAGGAATAGTTGGCACGGAAAGCAAATGACTCCAATGATGACTCAGTATAAGAAGAGGAGAGCGTTTTGTCGCCGCTGGCTGTTCCCAGGTTGTGGAATGTAGTATGGTCGCTGGCGATACCCTTGCCTTCTTCGTACTGATATTCTGTGTTACTCTTGTACAGTGAGAACAATGCCATGGCACCAACGGTGTGGTCGCCAAATGTGCGGTTGTAGTCAAACTGGTTGTCCCACGTCCAGTCTACACGGGTTGTATTGGCTACTGAACCGAAGTTGGTCTTGTTCTTCTGGTAGTAAGTAGAACCTACATCGTTACCCTCGTTCAGACCTGTTGCGTAGAAGATGCCCTGACGCTTGTGAGAGTAGTTAGGAGAGAAGGTGGTTGTAAACTTCAATCCCTTGATGATGTTGGCACGCAGGTAGAAGTTACCCATCAGTCGGTACATCTTGGTCTCGTCGGTGTAGTTGCCGTCATTCAAATCGATGAGCGGGTTATATGTAGATGTAAACTGTGCATCTGAACCAAAGGCTGCCTTTGCTCCCGGGTTAGGAATCAGGTTGCCATCTGCATCTGTTGGAGATACGAATGGGTTAAAATAGAATGCATTCACGTATGGAGAATAAGTACCATCAGTACATACATCCTGGGTGCGGCTCATTGACATGTTGGTAGAGAAACCTGCCTCGAATATCTTGGAGAGCTTGGCATCCATTGCTCCCTTGAAGTTGAAACGCTCATAGTCGTTGCCTTTGAATACGTTCTCTTCTCCCTGATAACCCATACCTACACGGTAGTTTACCTTTTCTGTAGCACCGGCAGCACTGATGAAGTGGTTTTGCTGGGCGGCTGTGCGGGTAACCATCTTCTTCCAGTCGTAACCGTCGAAACTTGGATCCATCATCAGGTCATAAAGTTTGGAGTCTTTGTAGCTGGTTGCTCCCTTGCGGGTCAGGAAGGCAGAATTCAAGTCGGTATTCTTGATGATGTAGTGTGGATGTCCTTCGGCATCAACACCCTTGCGGCTAGAGCCATCGTAGCTCTTACCATCGAGCGTGGTATATCTGGCAAAACGATAATCCATGAACTCGTTGGCATCCATAAACTCAGGCATGCGCGCCAACTTCTTGATGCCATAATATCCGTCATAAGAGATGGTTGCCTTCTGTGCCTTGTCTGCACCCTTGCTGCCCTTGGTGGTAATCATGATGACACCGGCAGAGGCACGGGAACCATAGATGGCGGTAGAAGATGCATCTTTCAATACGTCGATGCGGTCGATATCATCAGGATTGAGGAAGTCCATGTTGTCGCAAACTACACCATCGATAACATACAATGGCTGTGCCTGCTTGTTGATAGAAGCCTGTCCACGAACCTGAATATTGAAGCCTGCACCTGCGCGGCTACCAGACTGGGTGATGTTGACACCTGGAACAGAACCCTGCAAAGACTCTGCAAGATTGGTAGTACCACGAGCGGCTATCTTTTCTGAGTTGACAGATGCGATAGAACCAGTTACGTCGCGTTTACGCATAGTACCATAACCAACGACAACGACCTCGTCAAGGGCTGCATTGTCATCTTCAAGTACGATGTTCCATGTTTTCTGACTTCCTACTTTTACTTTCTTAGGCTTGCAGCCGATGTAGCTGAAAGTCAAGACCGCATTAGGGTCTGCGTTCTGAATGGTAAACTTACCGTCAAGGTCGGTGATGCCACCTGCTTTACCATTCTGGTCAGTAATGGTTACACCAATCATTGGGTCGCCATTAGCATCCTTAACGGTACCTTGGATTGTTTTCTGCGCAAAAGCGAGGAAACAAACCGAACTCAAGGTCAGTGCCATGCTGGCACGTTTCAGTTGTTGATACATAACGATGTTTGTTTTGTAGGTTATTATTATATCTTGTTAAGTTTCTCTGGTCTAATTGAACTTACTAGCGATTAGTTGTTGTCGTGTTTGATTCTCAATAGATCATAAGGAATCTTCGATTTTTGGTTATAATCTTAGATTTCTGCTACAAAGGTAATTAAAATTTTTAAATGTTGAATAAAATAAATGAAAAATCTAACGTAAACGTTTTCGGAAGTGTTGTTTCTACAATATTGTCTTTTCGTCGGATTGATTCAGGCGGGTAAGTGAGGCTTATTTGATGGGGCAGGAGGTAGCCGGAATTACGTCACGACGTATCTGTTGCTGCGTCGCGACGCACTGGTTATTACGTCGGGACGCAGCAAATGCTACGTCGTGACGTAATTTCAGCAGCCCATGGTAAGCGGAGCCGCTTACCATGGGGCGTGGCAATAGGTGACAATAGGTGATAATAAAAATACCGCTTATTTCCACCCGTTATTCATTTATAATCAGAGTGTTATAGTACGAGTGGCAGATGTGACAACAGAATCGAAGAAAAACGGTTCAATAAATTCGGGCTTTGAAGTAAGCTGATGAAACCATGCACTTCATAGCATGAGTTCTTACGTTTCATAGAGTCGCTACATACCGCTGTGCTGGCACCCAAATATGGCTGCGCTGGCTTGTAGATTCGACTGCGTTGGCTTGTAGATTCGACTGCGTTGGCTTGAAGAGGTGTATTCGTAGCTCGAATGAGGCACTTTATTTGATAGAATGTAACGGCTGAGTTCGCTGAATGAAGTGGCTGCGTTAGTTGACTGAAATGGCTGAAGTTCCCCAAAAAGAGGGAATGTTATCGCACTTATGACACGCCCTCTATTATTCTACTGAACTTTCGCAAGTGGTTTAAGTACGGGGTGAAGACCCAAAAGCTCCTAGCCCAGGGCGTGTGGGGCAAAATTTGCGAAAGTTCAGTTAATTATATTGTTCCAAATTCTTGATTTCATCGATAGATAAGCCGGTGGATTTTGCAATGACGTCTATTGGAGTATTGTATGCCAACAATTTCAAAGCAATCTTTTTGCTTACCCTTTTCCTCCCTTCTTCGTATCCTTTTTTATAGGCTTTCTCCACGGCATACTTATATACCGCATAATTGTCCCACATGACCATCATGCTGTTATCGTATTTCTCCTGTTCCTCTTTGGTCAAGGGCTTGGAGTCAGCGTATTCAGCCAATTTCTTGAATATCTTGTCAAGAGCTTCGCAAGGGAATTGTTCTACTATCTCCATATATTTCAATTTATAAATCCAACAATCTAAAAACGTAGTACACGTTTAGAACTCATTTTATTGTTCCAATTTCTTAATCTCATCGATAGATAAGTCGGTGAGATCAGCAATTTCATCTAATGGAAAGTTGTGCGCCAACAACTTCAAAGCAATCTTTTTGCTTTTCTTTTTTGCTTCTTTCCTATCTTCTTCTTTAGCTTCTTTCCTACCTTTCTCCTCAGCATGCTTATATACTGCATAATTGTCCCACATGACCATCATGCTGTTGTCGTATTTCTCCTGTTCCTCTTTGGTCAGGCTCTTGGAGTCGGCGATTTCTGCCAGTCTCTTGAATATCTTATGCTGAGCCTCGAAAGGCATTTTTTCCAATGTCTCCATATGCTTCAAATTATAAATCCAACAATCTAAAAACGTAGTACACTCTTCCTTATGTACTTACGCTGCAAAGATACGCTTTTCTTTCGTAACTTCCAAGAAATTAACAAAAAAAGATTTGTGAGTGGTGGGGGAGAGAGAAACAAAAAAGTGCAACGCCCGGTGTGGGCATTGCACTTTAATATAATTGATAGTAGGATTACTTCCACTTAGAAGCACCTGCTTCACTGTCAAGGTTTGTATTGAACTTGAATTCACCATTAGCTGGAGCAGTCCAAAGATCAGTCTCAGAACCCTTGAAGTCGATGAGACCTTCAATACCGTATGTTGTACCATCTTTAATAGGAGTGTATGCAAAGTTGGTCTTGTAAGAACCTGCTACAGAAAGCACTGTGCTTGCACCATTCAGTAGAACACTTCCCTTGACACCAGGGGTGTAAAGTTGAAGCTTTGAACCTGCACTTCCATCAGTTGCCATAGAAGGACCAAAGATGCTGTTGGTGATGTTCAAGTTTGCTGCATTTGTAGCAAAACGGAACAATGGTGTGTTAGCATTTTCTGTAGTCTCCATTGGAGCATAGCAGAATGTACAGTTGTTTACATTTACAGTAGGAGCCTGGGCAGTCTTACGTAAGTCGCAAAGCATAACAACGTTTGTGATTGTACAATCATCGAATGTAACGTTACGGAAGTCACCACCCTTATCTGCGATAGTTACTACACCCTGATCGCCAACACCATCAATAGTACAGCCATTGAATGAAATGTTCAAGAAGTTGTCGTTGTTCATCTGACCTCTGACTACACCACGGAAACCACGGATGTAGCAATCGTTGAAGATGAGTTCACTGATGGTAGAACCAGTACCGCTGACATTGATGACCTGACGGCCACCGAAGCCCTTATCTGTACCAGCGAGGAACGCATCCTTATCAGCTTGCTTATCGCTAATCATATCGATGCTTTCGAACTTCACCTTATCGATATTAACACCCTTCTTGACGTTCATACCACCAGAGAAGGTGAACTGAGCGTTACCGCCCAATGTCATACCGGTAATGAAGGTTACATTGCGGTCGAGACTGATAGAGTTGCTGATCTTGTATTCCTGTTCACCACGGAGGATGATAGTCATACCGTCCTTTACCATATTCCAGAACTCAGCAGTCTTCAATGTATCCTTAGCTTCCTTAGCATCCCAGTTGCGGGTATCCAGCCACATGCCTTCTCCATACTTCTCGTCGAAGTTGACGCTAGCCTTGGTTGTAGCTGTTGTTTTACCTGAATAGGTAGTATTATTGAAGTCTGTAGAACTGTCGTATGTCTTGAATGTGTATGATGTTTCTGGCTGCAAGCCATAGATATCTACATATCCCTGAGCATAGTCAGCATCGCTTACTTTGACCTTAATAGTATCTTGGTTTTCTGCGTCTTCAGCAGGACAAGCCATCACATATTTGATTGTCTGACCACCTTCATCCCAAGATACACGAGCTGCGTTATCAATAGCCTTGGCACCTGAAACCTTAGTAGGGTAGTTGATGCTCTGGGCCTTTACCTCATAATACTCTGATTCCTTGTTGTCGCCAATACACTTGATTCTTACACCATACTTCTCGTCCCATCCTAAGTCATCGAAAGTATAGGTGTCTTCTTCTGTTGTGGCTTTTTTGATAACTTTCAAGTGATTTGTACCATCCTCATCTGTAGATGTCACAAGACCTAATTCTAACTCATAACCTGTAGCACCCTGGATTTTATCCCATTCCACCTTCAAGGAATTTGAGTTGACAGTTGCGCTTGCTATTGGACGGAACAAACGAGGTGCATCGCCCAAGTTGTCATCGTCGCTACAGCTTACCATCGTGGTACCAACTGTAGCAGCGAAAAGCATAGACAATATATATTTATTGTATTTCATAATTACTTACTTTTATTTGTTATGGACTACATAACTCGATTTACTTGTTGCGAATAGCATAACCATCGTTAGACAATACGCCGTTTGAAGAAGCGATGTTGTCCTTAGGGATAGGCAGAATGTATGGAGTTACCTTATGGCGGAGAGGCTCCATATCTTCTGCACCTGTTGTAACAACTCCATCTGTCAAGCCAAACCATGAGTACAATAAAGACTCATTCATGACACCCTTCTTGATAGCGTTGCCATCTGCGTCGGTTCCATACTTTGTGTTTGTTGTTGGATCAGTATCACTGACTGACATGTATGTATCCAAGAACTTGATATATTTCAAACCATCGAAAGAAGCTCCCGCAGTCTTGATGTCATCATCTGCAAGTGTTGTTGCCTCTTTGTATGGGCTTGCGCTGTTATCACGATAAGTGAAATAGTTGTTCTCGAACTGAATCTCGCCATTTACATAGTTGTAGTAGAGGCGTGGTGCGATGCCCATATCAACAATTTCTTTACTCTTGTCGTAGACGAATTCACCATTCTCCAGACGGAGTTGGTTGTAGTTCATTGTTACGTCACGAACCCACTCCAAAGTATTAACGATGGCATCTGAGTAGTAGTTCCAACGAACGAGGTCGAACTTACGGATGCACTCGCCACCAAACTCCCAAGCACGTTCGTTGATGATAGCTTTCTTGAAAGAGTCGTGATCGTTGAGATTATCAACATATTCATTCACCATCTCGTTCTTGTTGGTTGCATTTGCAAAGGCACGGTTACGAACTCGCTTCAACATCTCCTTTGCCTCAGCAGTAGGTCCATTGTTGATTTCGTTATCAGCTTCAGCGAGGAGTAACAATACGTCAGCATATCGCAGGATTGGGAAGTTGATACCTGTACCCTTAGATTCAACGTTGTTGACACTCAAATCCATGCGGCACCATTTAGCTGGCTGGATGTTGACGCCATCCACTGCTGCCTGCTTGCTGTCGTACAACCAACGGTAGTTAGCACATGTCGCCTTCAGACGCTGGTCTTGTGCATTGAATGAGCATGCATAGCTTGGAGTCAGGTTGGTATAAGTTGTACCAGCACCCTTAGAACTTGAAACTACGCTCAAGCCAAGGCACCAACCGATGTCACCACCAGAGTTTGGTACATAACCCATCTCGAACAATACATCACCGTTAGCAGGGTTGCAACCATTGATTTCGTTATCAAAGATCTGCTTAAAGTTGCTGTTGAGCTGACGGTCCTTCAAAGAAATCAACTTCTTAGCATAAGCTTTAGCTACCTTGTAGTAATCGTCTGCAGAAGTAGCAGTAGCTTCGTTGCCATTCTCATCTACATAATGAACAGTATATTCATCACCTGTACCTGTGCTACGAGCCATAGTACCATCTGCCTGCATAGAGTAACCAGCACGGAACATTGCTAACTTGGTAATGAAACCGAGAGCGAACTCACGGTTCATACGCTCTACAGTAGCTTTGCTGCTCCACTGCATCTCACCCTCATTGTTGATGAGGTCCTGAATCAAGTGAGTATAGATGATGTTCTTGTCTGTACGTGGATCATTGTGCATATCGTCCTTTGAAGTAGGAGTTGTTGCAAATGGTACGTCACCCCAGAAATTACACATCAGGAAATACCAGTAGGCACGAAGGCAGATTGCTTCACCATGAAGCTGCTTCATATCGGCATCACCATTCTTGTAAGCATCGCTTGCCTCAATTCCTTGAATACACTGGTTGGCGAAATCAATGGCTTTCTGGGTGTTGTTCCAGCAGTTCTTGATATCACCGAAGTATGATGGGTTAAGGGCCCAGATACCGCGACGTGTTGTTTCTGTAGCTTGAGCCTTCTTTACGAAACCGATCTCTACGTCAGTATTCTGCATCCAGTTGGTGCTCATACGTGATGTATAAGTGTCCTCGCAGAAGTAGGCATATACGTGGTCTACCATCTTGCGGGCATCAGTTGCGTTTGAACACAGGTAGTTCAAATTGTCTGTAGACAAAGTCTCTGTGTCCAATAAGTCACTACAAGAGTTAAAACTTGCTCCTGCAATGAACATTGATATATATAGAAATATACGTTTCATAATTTGTATCTTGTTTTCTATTAGAATGAAATGTTTACACCTGCTGTCCAAGAGAATGACTTAGGATATGATGAGAAGTCGGCACCTGGAGTCAAACCGCTGGTCTTGCTGCCACGGATTGATGAGTTAACCTCTGGGTCATAACCTGAGTAGTTGGTCAAGCAGAACAAGTTTGTCAATGTGCAGTACATGCGCAGTGAGTTGCAAGCGAACTTCTTGGTCCACTCCTTAGGGAATGTGAAACCTACTGTCAAGTTCTGCAAACGGAGAAATGAACCATCCTCAACAGCCCATGATGAAGGTACAGGGTTGTTATCTGACAAAGTTGCTGCGCTCCAAATAGAAGCATTTGCATTCATATTCTTCAATGTCTCGTAATCTGTTACGATTTCACCTGTAGCCTGATCCATGTAAGTCCATGCCTTACCGCCCAAAGTTACAGGAGTCATTTCCTGACGGAGACTTGCGTATGTATTACGGTATGACTGTGATGTAACCATCTTGTCGAGGTTGTAAACGTCATTACCTACTACGAAGTTGAAGTTGGCAGTCAGGTCAAACCACTTGTATGTGGCGTTGAGGCCGAAACCACCCTGGAATTTAGGCTGAGTCTTACCGATGATGGTGCGGTCTGACTCTGAAATCTTCTTGTCACCATCAAGGTCTCTTACCTTCATTGCACCTGGACGGAGACCTGCCTTAGAACCTGCAGTAATGAATGAACCATCTACTACACCTTCCTTTAGGATATAGTTACCGCTCTTGTCAAATACAAACTGAGTCTTGCCGTTCTCATCGGTTGTGGTCTGGAAGTCATCAACAGTGTAGAAACCGTCGCAAACGAAACCATATACCAATCCGAGAGGCTGACCTACAACAACTCGGTAGTCGTCGTAACCGCGCATGTCGGTAGAGAAGGCACCAGAGTTGTAAGACTGGTAAGTCTGACCACCAGCCAACTTGTCAACCTTGTTCTTGTTGAAACCAACGTTGAAGTTGAAGTTCAAAGAGTAATCCTTCTTGCGGAGGATAGCTGCATTCAAGTTCAACTCAACACCACGGTTAGATGTCTGACCGATGTTCTGCTGCATAGAAGTATAGCCGATTGCTGTTACAGGAGCATCGAGGAGCAGGTCCTTTGTGGTGTTCCAGTAGTAATCCAAGCTACCTGAGATACGCTCATCGAAGAAACCGAAGTCCAAACCAACGTTACGTGTAATGGTGGTTTCCCACTTCAATTCTGGGTTAGCCAACTGAGAATTGTTCAATGTATAGTGAGGGTTCTGCTGGTTACCTGCACCATAATATTTTCCGCTACCATAAGCCTTGTAAGTTGTCTCATACATGGAAGAGCTGATACGGTTGTTACCTGCTGTACCATAAGAGAAACGGAGTTTCAGGTTAGACAACCAGTCCTTTGTATTTATCATCCAAGGCTCCTCTGCGATACGCCAACCCAATGCGGCAGCAGGGAAGTAGCCCCAACGGTTGTCCTTCACGAACTTAGAAGAACCATCGGCACGCATAGTGAATGTCAGCAAATAGCGGTCTGCATAAGAGTAGTTCAAACGACCGAAGAAAGAAAGAGTACGATCTTCCTGACCCAATGAAGAGTTGATGGTACGGGAACCTGTTGCACCTGAGTTTGAAGCAAGACTTGCAAACATCTTCTCAGGAGCAATGTCCTTCTGGAAGTATTTAGCGATAACACTGAGGCTCTCATTGTTTGTTGCTACATACTCCTGGCCAATCATGGCGTTCAGATTGTGTACCTTGTTAAATGTCTTGTTGTAAGTCAAGGTATGGGTCAAACGGAGCTTCCAAGTATCTTTCTTGGTCCATTCACCCATAGGAAGGCTACCGCCATCCTTTACAGCCTTGTCACTCAAAGCTGCATAATAATCTTTCTGCTGGAAGAAGGCGTAGTCGTAACCAGCCTCTGCCCGATATGTAAAGTTCTTGAGGAACTTCCATGTAATGGCACCATTATAGTTGTAACGGCGTTCATTCTTTCTTCTCCAGTAGTCATTTACCTTATCCTGCAAACTGCGGGTAATAGAGATGTACTCATCATACTCATCGTCTGGAAGAGTTGAAGGATCGATGTCGAGCTGATCGTAGAGACCATTAACAGGACCTTTGGTAATAGCCTCATAAGAACGAATCTTATAAGTACCACCACCTGTACCAACACCCTTGGTTGTAACATCAGCCAGACGCATACCGAAGTCAAGCTTCAAGTTCTTGCAAATCTCATGATTCAACTTGAAGTTTACATTGAAACGGTCGTAACCGTTGGTCTTCATCAAACTGTTGTCGTTGGTATAAGTACCGCTGAGGTTGAACTTAGTCTTTTCAGAACCACCGCTAACACTTATGTTGTGAGACTGTGAGAGATCGTGATTGCCGAACATCTCGTTCTGCCAGTCATGTCCCTGCTGATACTGATACAAGTCGAGGTCTCCGAAAGAACCGAAACGCTTTTCGAAGCTACTGATATCAGATGTACCGCGGAGAGCAGCACGCTCATAGTTGTACATAACGTACTGATAAGGAGTCATGGTATCAAGAGTCTTGGCGATGCTCTTGCCCTGAACGTAGCCATTGTAAGAAACAACAGTCTTACCAGACTTTGCACCCTTGGTTGTTACCAAGATCACACCATTAGCACCCTGAGAACCATAGATGGCTGTTGAAGCAGCATCCTTCAAAACGGTGATGTCCTCGATATCAGTTGGTGCAATATCACCAATGCTAGATACAGGGAAACCATCGACGATGTAAAGAGGAGAGTTATCGCCCGTGATGGAACCACCACCACGTACCTTGATGATCATTTCTGCATCAGGTGAACCGTCAGTAGTTGTAATCTGCACACCAGGCAACTTACCTGTCAAAGCTTCTGCTGCATTTGTAACAGGAACCTTGGTCAGGTCATCACCCTTTACGGTAGCAACGGCACCAGTCAGATCCTTCTTTTTAACTGTACCGTAACCGATGACAACGACATCGTTGAGGGAGTTAGCTTCGTCTTCGAGCTTTACTGAAATGGTTGTTTTACCTGCAACATTAATTTCCTTTGCTTTCATACCGATGTATGAAATCTTCAGTTTCTTACTGCTGCCTTTCAAATTAACGGTGAAGTTACCATCAATATCAGTGATACCACCATTACCTGCTTGACCAACCTCCATGACAGAGGCGCCGATAATAGGCTCGCCCGTATTGTCAGTAACAACGCCTTTTACTGTTTGTGCAGATACACTTGTTACTACGAACATCAGTGCGCCTGCCAAAGCAATTTTCTTTTTTCTATAATTACCAGACATACACTTTAGGTTTAGATAAAACTTATTCTAAATTACTAATATTCTAATGTTTTTATTTAATGTTTTTAAGTAGAATTCCAGTTCTGAGCAAATGCCTGCTGAAGGGATGTTCCTCTTGGAACCCGAAGGCTCCGATGGGGCTACCTAGATGCGTAGCAATAGCTAAGTCTTGGTTTTCTTGTTGCAAAAGTATATAAAAAATATGAGAATATAGGTATATTGGGGGTAAAAAATTACGTAAACGTTTACAGATTTTTGCGTAAATACTCTGTTTTTTACATTTCGACGGTCTGTTTTCTCAGTTCCTGTTTCTGCTGTTTCAGAAGCTGAGGGAACAAAAAAGTGCAATATCCGGCACCCTTCTGAAAGAGGATGGGGATATTGCACTCCGAATGTTATCTGTCAATCTAATTACTTATGGTCTCTGCTTCTTTACTTTACGATGACCTTGCTTGTCTTCTTGCTACCATCTGCCAGGGTCTTCACAATGATGTTGATACCCTTCTGAAGATTTGAGAGCTGGGTGCCGTCGGCTGCATAGATGGCGGTCTTGATGACTGCTGCATCTGTAGCTGCGGCGATGTTGTGGATGCCGGGGCCCCGACCAACAACTGTAGCTTCGCTCAACCGCCCATCTCGTTGGCTGCACGTACGCTCCATGTTGCAGAGGCGTCATCAACGATATAGCTAGGAGTGATGGTGAAGTCTACTACCTTGCCGTTCTTGCAAACTGCCCAGAGAAGAGCGTAGTCGTTATTGTCCCAAGCGAGGGTTGTGCCGTTCAACTTTACGTTGGTTGGAGCTGAAGCCTGCTCGGTGGCTGCTGTAGGATCCCAGTCATCATCCTGACCCATTATGTTTTCAACAGTGTAGAACGCTGCTTCCTCTGCTGCGAGGATAGGGTCTCCTGCTGTTTCATTACGACGGTTTACATAATTGTCACCATCCTTTGAATCGTAGGCATCGTAAACTTTCTTTCTGTCCTTGAGGTCTACTACGCTACCTGTTGATGTGTATGAGTTGTATTCAGCGAAACGCTTAGGGTAACCGCCACTCATCTCGTTCCATCCTGCTGCTGAAGGGATAGCTTCCATCTTGGTGTCGATGTAGAGTGCAATAGGTGTGCCTTTGCCCCATGGACGACCTAAGGTGTAGTTACCATTCAGGTCTTTTGCCTCAGTAGCATCCTTGATGGTACAGTCTTTGAAGATGTATCCATACTTCTTTGGTTGAGAAGGAACTGCGAGATAGCCTCCCTTTTCACAAATCCAGAGTTCTACATTATTATAATATACATCACCCTTACCGCAGAGGTAGTCGGTACGACCACGAAGGATTCCGTCTTCGAAGTAGAATTTACCGTTCTGGTTGTTTGATACGTAGGTGTCCTGGTAAGCCCAGAGGCTTACGTTCTTACAGATGGTCTTGTTGCTCTGGTCGTTGAGTACGATGTCGCGACCTTTGGCATCACCCATACTGCTGTACATCTTCAGATCCTGGAAATAGGTGTTTGTTGCTCCCTTCTGCAAGCAGAGTACGTCACCCTTGCCGATACCTTCCAATACGTTGGCTGATTGGCCTGAGTTTGGAACGGTGTTGGTCAGTGAGGTGTTGTCCATGCCTTCACCAATGATTGATACGTTTGGCGTATTCATATAGGTGGTTGGGTTAGCATAACTCTTGCCGTCGCTACCTGTTACCTTACTCTTCTCGTCTGCAGGAATCTTGTAGTCGCCCTGCTTGATGAAGATGCGGAAACGCTTGCTAGTATCTGTACGCTTAGCTGCTGCATCAAGTGCTGTCTTGAAGTCGCCGTCGGTTGGGACGATGAAGTCGTAGAGAGCCTTGGTTACAGCTGGCTTGGTCTTGGTAGTGAAGTTCAGAACGATTTCCTGGTCTGTGGCATTGTCTGTCAAATCGGCTACCGAACCTGCAGCGAGTGTGAAGGTATAAGCTGTAGCGTAGTTCAAGCCTTTGTATGCAAAGGTGATGGTCTTGCCGGATACGGCTCCTTCAATCTTTTGTGTGCCGAGTGTAGCGGCTGCGTTGTCGGTGAGTTTTACCTTCTCATCAAAAGTCAGTACAATCTTGCCGTTGGCAGATGCGTTGGTTGCGCCTTCTGCTGGTATGGTGCTTACGAGTACAGGGGCCTTGCCGTCGTTAACGAGCTGGGCAGTACCTGTGATGTAGATATTTGTGATAGAGATTCCGTCGTTGTCGCCTGTTGCTCCCTTGATGGAAGAAGTCTTGTCGGCAATCCAGCGGATGTATACTTCTGCCTTGTTGTTGGCATCGGATGGGAGAGTGAACTCTCCGTCTGTCCAGGCTTTGGCTCCTGGCATTTTGATGGCACCTACTTTGGTCCAGTCGGTTCCGTTGAGAGAGTATTCTACATTATATGTTTCGTATGCGTTATAATTGTAGAGCATGCTGCTCTTTACCTTGATGTCGGTAAAGGCTGTTGCGTTGACCTTGGTCTGCCAGTAGGTCTCACCCAGTGGCTTGGTTTTCTTGGAGGTCCAGTTTACAGCTGCATTCTTTCCTTCGTAGCCGCCAGCACTGTTGCTCTTGTCGAGCCATGTGTATGTATTTCCGTCTGCATCGCGCAGGATGAGCTGGTCTACATCGTTGTCTTCTGCAGCGAAGTCTGCTGTACGACCTTCTCTTGCTGACTTATAGAAGTCCCAGCCTGCGATGAAGTCTTTTGCAGAATATGCAGCAGTGAATGACTGGTCGGCGTTCATGTTTATTTTGCGTTCTGCTCCTGTTTCACCATCATTCCAGTTGGTAAAGGTGAGGATGTCGTTGCTGCTGGCTGTGAGGGTTACTTCTGTTCCCTCTTCATACATGTTCTTTCCTTCAACAACGGTTGGGACAGGAGAGGCACTTATCATATAGTCTTTTGCTCCACCTTCAACCTTGTAATTCAATGCGTAGGTGTTTATCTTCTCAAAGTTTGCCTTCAATGCTGTGTTGGCAGAGATAGAGAAGGTGTATGCTTCATCTGTAGATACCACCTGGTTGTTGGCATCTGTCCAGTTGACAAACTTGTAGCCGAAATTCTTTGTTGCTATTACGGTGATTGATGTCTCAGCATCAAATACGGTTCCTGCAGGAGATACTTTGACTGTTCCTGCTCCTACGGTTGAAACGGCAGCCGACAGGGTGTACTGTTCAACCTGCTGAACGGTTCCGTTCAAGAGACCATTGATGTGTACATCGGCAAAGCCTTGCTGCTTAGTAGAGCCAACGCCAACGGTGCAACTTAGCGTGAAGCCTTCAGCTGATGTCAGTTGGGCTTGCTGCTCGGCAGTGAGCTGGATGACGATATGGTTGGTCAGGTTTTCGTGATCCTTATATTTGTCATCCGCTGTAGTTTTGTTGTCTCTTAATGCCGTGAAATTACCCAAGTCTACAGAAGTTCCGTTGCTAAGTTTTGCGGTTACGGTTACTCCATTTTCTGCATCTGTACCGAATCGGTTTACATAGGTACTGATAGATGTTGGGGTGAATGTAAGACCCTTGCTTGGTTTTACGGTCCATTCTACGGCTTTTGTTGTGCCAACAGGACCGAAACCAGCCATGACCATCTTGTTTCCGTCTTTGTCTTTTGTAGTCTGTGATGTCTTGAGAGAATACTTCAAGTCACCGGTGTTTACGGAAACCAGACTGAAACCATTTCCTGGTGATTTAGTGTACTGCGTAGCGTAGTTGTCGTCATTAAACGGCCATGAAACGCTAGCTTCTTCGTTCTGGTAGGTTTGCGCATTTGCCACTACCATAACAAACAGGGCTATGAGTGAGAGCCCCAATCTGAGTAGATTCTTTTTCATTTGTTTGCCTTTTAGGTTGTTATACTTTATAATTTTTATTTTCAGTTTATATTTTAAGTTTGTTGGTGCAAAAATACACTTATTATTTCTATTTGAGAACTTTTTGTTACGAATTTCTTGTAAAAGCTACGCAATCGTTTTCGTACATTTCGCCTTTTTATCTCTTTTTCCTTTTGCCAAATGATAATTAAGTCGTACTTTTGCAGGCGTAAACAAACGAATTTTAAACCAAATTATAATAATAAATCACAGAACTTTCGCAAGTGGTTCAAGAACGGGCTGAAGGTCCAAAAGCTCCTAGCCCATGGCGTGTGGGGCAATACTTGCTATCTTTACAGTACTTCCTTATCTCCTTTCATTTCTTGATAAGTGAAAGTTAAGTTATTTGATTTTTTCTTTGGTTAATTCAGATTTTCTTTGTAATTTAGCCGCGCAAAACGTAAAGTTTGTAAGATTATGGCAAAAATAGTAAATAAATACCCTGTGGGGATACAGACATTCGAAAAACTCCGTGAGAAAGGTTATCTCTATGTAGATAAGACCCAATATATCGTGGATTTCAGAGAAAAGCAGATGTCGTATGTCTTTCTGAGTCGTCCAAGACGATTCGGAAAGTCGCTCTTTGCCTCTACTCTCCAAGCTTATTTCGAGGGTAGAAAGGAACTCTTTGAGGGATTGGCAATAGCTGATTATGAGAAGGATTGGGTGAAGCATCCTGTGCTTCATTTTGATATGAGCGGTGCCAAGCACTTTGATGCTGATGCCTTGAACAGTTATCTGAATCTGCAGCTTTTGCCCTATGAAAAGCTATACGGTAAGGGAGAAGGTGAAAAATATCCTAATGAAAGACTGGATGGTATCGTAAAGCGTGCTTATGAGCAAACGGGCGAAAAGGCGGTTGTCATCATCGATGAATATGATGCCCCATTGCTGGATGTGGTACATGAGAAGGAGAACCTGCAGCCCCTCCGCCGCATCATGCAGAACTTCTACAGTCCTCTGAAAAAGCTCGACCCATACCTAGAGTTTACCTTCATTACGGGTATCACTAAGTTCTCGCAGCTCAGCATCTTCAGCGAGCTGAATAACCT